>Ga0209777_10001531_pt1 | contig 32923 bp, 33 predicted proteins | sample FrelakmetHBP12HB_FD_187147 | JGI IMG/M metagenome (GOLD analysis project Ga0209777, IMG submission 187147) | Freshwater lake sediment microbial communities from the University of Notre Dame, USA, for methane emissions studies -HBP12 HB (SPAdes)... | ecosystem: Environmental > Aquatic >... | reverse complement strand
CGGAAGAGCTCAAGAAAATCAATCCGGATTATATTATTCCGACGCACTGCACAGGCAGAAAGGCTATTGCTTTTATAGAGGAGTCTTTTAAAGAACGGTTCATTCTGAATATGTCGGGAACAAAACTAACATTCGTTTAACAAACAACTATAAGGAGGGCGCTATGACAAAAAGAAAAAGAATTGTAGTAATTGGTGGTTCAGCGGCCGGTCCTAAAGCGGCGGCGAAAGCCAGAAGAATCGACAATAATGCCGAAGTAATTATTCTCCAGAAAGATGCGGATCTCTCCATGGCGTCATGCGGTTATCCTTATTACATTGGCGGGTATTTTAATGACCGCAATATGCTTTTGTCCACGCCAGTTGGAGTTGTGAGAAATCCAACGTTCTACATGAACGCCAAAGACATAGACGCAAAAGTAAATACGGAAGTAACAGCCATCGACAGGAAAAATCATTCCGTTTCATTCAAGAATATTGCGTCAGATGAAACCGGCTCACTGACATATGATAAACTCGTTATCGCCACCGGTTCTGTTTCTCAGATGCCACCGGTTCCCGGGTCAGATCTCGAAGGTATTACAACTTTAAAATCCATGAAAGACACCGATTTTCTGCGCAAAGTCCGGGATGAAAAGAAGATCAAAAAAGCTGTCGTTATCGGCGGCGGTTTGATCGGCATTGAAACCTGCGAAGCGCTTCAGCTGGCGGCCATCGAAATAACGGTGATTGAACTCCTACCTCAACTGCTAACTTTCCTGGACTGGGAACTGGCCAAGCTTGTGGAGAACCACGTCAAAAGCAAAGGAGCCAATGTCATCACAGACAACGGCGTTGCTGCCTTTCTAGGCGAGAATGGCAAACTGACGGCGGTGAAACTGCAAAACGGCACGGAACTGGCCTGTGAACTGGCGGTGGTCGCAATTGGTGTTACTCCCAATGTCAAATTGGTCAAAGAGGCTGGTTTGAAAATCGGCAGATTGGGTGGCATAAATGTCAACAAATACATGCAGACTTCCGACCCGGACATCTATGCCGTGGGCGACTGTGTGGAAACAGTGAACAGAATTACCGGCAAGAAGGTTCTGGCGCCCTATGGAGATTTGGCCAACCTTCAGGGACGTGTGGCTGGTGAAAACGCCGCTTCGGAAAATTGTGTAACATTTCCTGGAACCATTCAGACCGGCATTTGTAAGGTTTTTGATTATGCGGCAGGCTCCACTGGACTTTCAGAAACAGCCGCAAAGAAATGGGGGCATTCGGACATTATAACGGTAATCAACGCCAGTCCTGACAAACCCGGATACATGGAAGGTAAGCTTCTGGTCACCAAGCTCATCGCCGATCGAAAAACTGGCAAGTTATTGGGTGCTCAGTGCATCGGACCTGGCAACGTCAGCAAGCAAATAGCTCAGTGGGCGATGGCAATTCAAGGCAAACTGACCGTCGAAGATATAGTAAACGCCGATCTGCCCTACGCACCTCCTTTTTCGCTGGCTATCGATCACTTCATCGCGACAGCTCACCTTATGCAAAACAAGATGAAAAACAGGCTCAAGGGCATCAGTTGCAGTGAAGTAAGACAGAAAGTTCTCAACAATGAAAAGCCTTTTCTTATCGACGTGCGGGGACCTGATGAATTTGAACAGATGCGACTCGGAATCGGCGAGATGCTTATTCCCCTTGGTGCGTTACGTAAGCGATTGAAGGAAATTCCCGAAGATAAGAACAAAGAAGTTATTTGTTACTGCAAGATTTCACTGCGCGGCTATGAAGCGGCGCTGGTGCTGGAAGGCAATGGATGGAAAAACGTCAAGGTCATGGAAGGCGGCATCATGGCCTGGCCATATCCAAGAGAAAAATAACTACTTAGTGCAATGTAGAAAGAAAAGTTTGAATAAAATTACAGCCCCAGAACCGGACAAAGTTTTGGGGCTGTTTTATTTTATAAAGAATATAGGATTAAAATTATAAGAACAAGTGGAGGTTCTATAGTTCAAATGGTATTCCTTAAATGCAAAATAAACTGTCAATAAATTTCTAAGCGGTCCTTCTTATCACTTTAATTTCATGATAAAAATATTAAGTAAATAATGGTTGACAATGTATGGTTATTTGGCTATATTACCAAATGTAATAGGGGGAAATCAGAATGAAAAGCATGGTAAAACCTCAGCACGAAGCACGGGCTAAAATCATCAAGGCAATGGCTCATCCCAGCAGGCTTTTTATCATTGAGGAACTAAGCAAGCATGAATGCTGCGTCCATGAACTGACAGAGATGATCGGCGCTGACATGTCTACAGTTTCTAAACACTTGAGCGTTTTAAAAAACGCTGGTCTAGTTAGCGATGAAAAAAGGGCAAAATCCATTTTCTACAGCCTGCGTGTTCCCTGCATAATGGACTTTTTCGGCTGTGTGGAAGATGTCTTGTCAATCAACGCCAAAGAAAATGCAAATATTCTAAAATGCTGTAAAAAATAGAAGGAGATCAGAGATGAAAATAGCAATATTGGGTATGGGTTGTGCAACCTGTAACAAACTTGAAGATACGGTTCGTCTTGCAGTCAAAGAAGCAGGGATTGATGTGCAGATTGATCATGTCAAAGACATAAAGCAAATTATGGCCTATGGCGTAATGACAACTCCCGCCTTGGTGATTGACGGAAAAGTTGTAGCCGCCGGTAAACTTCCATCTCTGGCGGACATTAAAAAAATGATTGGTGGTATTAAAAATGGCTGAGTGCTGCACTACAATTAATGGCAACAAGAAAAAAATAAATTATTATATTCCCTTTTTGCTGATTCCTTTGGCAGTTCTGATCTATATCTTTTTAGAGCAGGGAGTTGATTTTCTTGTCTATGGAATACTTAACCTGGATAAATCAGCACATCTGACGGAATCAATCAGGTTTTTTCTCTATGACACCCCCAAGGTGTTTATCCTACTTACCGTTATTGTTTTTGTTGTGGGAATTATCCGATCTTATTTTTCGCTGGAAAAAACAAGAAAGGCACTGGAAGGGAAACCATTGTTTGCCGGTAATGTCATGGCCGCCTCGCTTGGCGTTTTAACGCCCTTCTGTACCTGTTCGGCTATTCCTCTCTTTATCGGCTTTGTGGAAAGTGGAATTCCGCTGGGCGTCACATTTTCTTTTCTTGTCGCTGCGCCGATGATTAATGAAGTCGCGTTAGTCCTGCTCTTCGGCCTTTTCGGCTGGAAGACCGCCTTGCTCTATGCATCCACCGGCTTGCTTATCGCTATCGTTTCCGGTTGGGTGATCGGCAAACTGAAAGTAGAACGCTTTGTCGAAGAATGGGTTTATGAAATCAAAGCCGGTGATTTTAATATGGGAGAACAAAAGATTACTTTCACCGATAGAATTCAGGCCGGTTATACCGCTGTTGTCGATATAGTTTCCAAAGTCTGGATATACATTGTGGCGGGTATTGCTATGGGCGCTGCTGTTCACGGATATGTGCCGGAAAATTTTATGGCCTCAATTATGGGTAAGGAAGCGTGGTGGTCGGTTCCTCTGGCAGTTCTTATCGGCGTTCCTCTTTATTCCAACGCTGCGGGCATCATCCCGATTCTTCAGGCATTGCTCGAAAAAGGCGCATCTCTAGGCACTGCTTTGGCTTTTATGATGTCGGTAATCGGATTATCGCTTCCCGAAATGATTATTTTAAGAAAAATTATCAAATTGCCGCTGATTATAATTTTTATCAGTGTAGTTGCCACAGGCATTATGATTGTAGGATTTATTTTCAACTGGATTTATTAAAGGTGCTTTATGAGAAAGAGAGTTTTATAGTAGTCGTTTGAATTTATAATACACTAGAACAAAGTCGTCAGATGTAAACACTGTAAATAATAAAAAATCATTTGGAGGAAAATAAAATGTGGAGAAAACTGAAGGAAAAATTGACAAAAGTAACTGCTTTTGCCAGTATTGTTCTGTTTGTCATCGTGGCTTTTGAAATCATGATCATGATAAGCCCGTTTGCTTTTTTCTTCTATTCTGTTTTTAATCCTATATTCGATTGGCTTGGTCAGTTCCCCGCAACAAGATGGCTTACCTCTTTCTTTTTTCCTCACATGATATTACCTCCGACACTCTTTCTCAAGACTATTCGTATTGCCGGTTCAGCATTTTTTATCATTGGCGCTTTTGCATTTATAATATGTGCCCTACAGGTTTATTTGGGAAAATTGTTCAAGTGGGGAGTAGCAGATAAAGGGCTATATAGATATATACGACATCCTCAATATTTTTCACTTGGCATATGGGGTATTGGCATGGCAATACTTTGGCCTCGGTTTATCGTTCTTGCAAGCCTTTCGGTGATGTTTGTTCTTTATTATTTTCTAGCAAAAGACGAAGAGAAAAGAATGTTGAAGCTTTATGGTGAATCTTATGAAAAGTATATGAACAACAAAGGCATGTTTCTACCTAAATCAGTTGAAAGATATTTTTCTTTTATAAATCACTTCCTCCCTAAAACTTCATTCACGTATGCAGTTGTTTCCTTGATGATTATCTTAATAGTTATTGGATCGGGTTTTATTTTAAGGACAATAACCTTACATTCTCTTTCCTTTGAATCAAATACAAATATAACGATGGTATCCATTTTGCCTGAAGATATTTACAGGAACACAAATGCAGTTCAAACCATTCTTAATGGAGAAAGAGAGGACAAGATAATATTATCCTCTGACAAAGACTATCTGGCATATTTAATGCCAGCTGACTATATCATGCAGGGTATGATTGCAAACACCCAAGAGGAATTTCATCTTTACAAGCAGCATAATACCGTTGCCATGATAGTTGAGTGGGTATTGCATCCCTTCGAGCATCTAAGGGCTTCACCTTCCTTACACATGGCCAAAATGCATAATGTTGACCCATCTATTGCAAGAAGACATCATTGCCCCCTTAAAATAAATAATCCCGCTATGGATTGCAATACATGCCCATACAGGAGAGTCATTATCGACGAAGTCCAAAATGACAGCGGGAATCATCTATCAGGCAGTACATTGTTTTCATTAGGGACAATAAGGACTCCACGATATGCCATAGATTTAAATACGGAGACTGGTGAAATCATCAACATAACTTCCGTTGAGAAGGCAACTGCCTGGGCAAATGTGCCAACGCCAAGCCTATAAAATAAGGATTCTTAATTTTAGATAATCATCAGGTTAGATATTGAACGGAAAGCCCTCAATTAGAAATCTCTTTTTATCTTTTCTGCGGCTTGGAACGACGTCATTTGGCGGACCAGCTATGGTGGCACATATCAGAGAACTTTCCACTCAGCGCAATCAATGGCTTGATGAAAATGATTTTAAAAACGGTGTTGCTCTCTGTCAGTCCATACCAGGCGCTACTGCTATCCAGACAGCTGCATATGTAGGACTCAGAGTTCAGGGAATATCCGGAGCCTTGGCTGCTTATATTGGTTTTGGATTGCCAGCTTTTATTTTCATGTTGCTTCTCTCTGTCTTATACGCCCGATTCAACAACCTTCCCAAGATCATCTCTTTATTTAATGGCCTTCAGGTGATCGTGGTTGCAATCATTTTTAACGCAACATATTTATTTGGCAAGGACATCGCAAACAATTACAAAACCATTCTCATTGCTCTTTTAGCTGCCATTTCATTCTGGTTCGGTTTAAGTCCGTTTATTGTTATTATTATAGCTGGTATTCTCGGTATGATCTTTTTAAAAGAATTTGATTCAAGCAATGTGGTTAATTCCGAAAAAAAAGAAACACTATGGAACGCCAAACAAATCATTGGTCTCTTGGTTGCTTTTTTTATCTGTTTTGCAGGACTCTATTTATTAAGTTCTATCCTTTTTAATTTAGCAGTTGCTATGCTCAAAATAGACCTCTTTGCATTCGGAGGAGGATTTGCGTCTCTTCCTCTCATGCTTCACGAAATTGTCAATAACAGGGGATGGCTTGACAGTAAAAACTTTATGGACGGGATAGCCCTCGGTCAGATAACACCCGGCCCCATTATTATTACGGCAACCTTTGTTGGCTATATGGTTCATGGGATACTAGGTGCGCTTGTAGCAACAATAGCTATATTTACTCCTTCATTCTTTATGGTGATCACAGTCGCGCCGTTTTTTGATCGGCTGAAAAATTCAATATATTTTATGAAAGCTATAGACGGGATTTTTGCCTCCTTCGTAGGATTGCTCTTATATGTTTGTATCAAATTCACAATAGTCGTTCCATGGGACATTGTAAGGATTCTTTTATGCCTTGCTGCATTAATCGCTTTGCTTCGCAAAGTAAATATCCTTTATATAGTGCTAATAGTAGCAATTATTTCTGTATTCGTTTTGTAAAATGATTCGACTAATTCACTGTTTCTAATGGTAATTGTTAAGTCTCATGGGTAGACTATTTTAAGGACTTGTAGGTGAAAGTATTACAAGCAGAGCTTCCGAACTTGTTCCATAACCTTCAGGGATTTTACTTCGCGTCCCAGCACGTGAGAAATGAAACCGGTGAGAATACTTCGCGATTCCACTGCCAGAGAATCGGTGAGCACGATTAGTTTGATTTTATCAATATCCATCTCTTTTCCCAGAAGCAATGTCCGCACGGTGCCCGCGGAAATAGGCTGCTCATATCTCTGGGGTTTGGTACAGACGCTGCATTTGATTCCACCTTCGCTGGCATGAAAATAATAATAATTGCCGTTGGTCACCACAGTTTTGCAAACGATGCAGCGTTCTAGGGCCGGTTCGAATCCCGCTAATTTCAGCAGGCGCATTTCAAAAAAGCGAACGGTCGCGTCGGAGGCCTTTTCATTACCCAGCATCAGCAGAAAGTCCTGCAGAAGCTGAAAAATATTTTCATTTTTTTTTCCTTCAGGGCTGAAGTGATCCGTGAGGTCAATAAAATAGGAAGCAATTAATGTTTTTTCCATATCCTGACGAATGTTATGATAGTGGTCAATGATATCACAGGATTCAATGAAGGCAAGCATATCACGGCTTTTGCGGGTAAAGATGATGTTCGTCAGGGAAAAGGGTTCAAAGACATTGGCAAATCTTTTTTTGCTTCTTTTGGCGCCTTTGGCAATTCCCTTAAGCTTGCCGAAATCATGGCTGTAGAAGGTTACAATCAAATCCGATTCACTGTAGCTTAGGGTGCGCAGAACGAATCCGGTGGTTTTAATGCTTTCTCTAGCGCTCATCGTACTTAATTTCTCCGCCGACGATGGTAATGATAGCCTTGCCCTGCATCTGGCGTCCATTAAACGGAGAGTTTTTCCCGCGTGAGCGAAACGCCTGCACGTCAACGGTCCATTTAAGTTGCGGATCAATTACAGTGATGTCGGCATCCGCGCCTATCTCCAGCGTTCCTTTCGGTAAATTCAGGATGCGCGCCGGATTAGCGCTCATCTTAGCAATTAGTTCAGACCATCCTATTACTTTGTCCTGAACAAGACTTAAGCTCAGAGCCAGCGATGTTTCCAGACCGCTGATTCCATTGGCGGCATATTCAAATTCCACCTCTTTATCCGTCCGTCCGTGAGGAGCGTGGTCGCAGGCAATGACATCAAGCGTTCCGTCGGCAAGCCCTTCTTTAATGGCCGCGACATCCTGAGCGCTTCTTAACGGGGGATTGACTTTAAAATTGGTATCGTAACTCTGCAGCGTTTCATCAGTCAGCGTGAAATAGTGGGGCGCGGTTTCCGCCGTGACTTTTAAACCTCTTTTTTTGGCGTCGCGAATCAGGCGAACGGAACCGGTGGTGCTGACATGCGCGATGTGAACGCAGGTATTGGTGAATTCGGCGATTAAAATATCGCGAGCCACCATTGCTTCTTCCGCGATGCCGGGGATACCGCGCAATCCTAAAATTGTGGAATAATAACCTTCATTCATTAAACCGGCTCCGGAAAGATCTGTGTCTTCACAATGTGAAATAACAGGTAATCCCAGAGAGTAGGCATATTCCATCGCCCGGCGTATCAGTGCGGCATCCATTACAGGTCTGCCGTCATCGGAGATGGCGATTATACCCGCTTCTTTCATATCCCAGAATTCCGTTAATTGGGAACCGGCTGAATCCTTACTGATGGCGCCAATCGGGTAAACATTGGCCAGCGCAGCCTCTGCCGCTTTTCTTTTGATAAATTCCGTAATAGATCGGTTATCGTTGATTGGATTTGTATTGGGCATGCAGGCAATGGAAGTAAAACCGCCAGCGACCGCGGCAGCAGTACCGGACGCGATAGTTTCTTTGTATTCGAGACCGGGTTCACGCAAATGCGTGTGCATGTCAATCAAGCCGGGAACGACGATCATTCCGGCCAGTTCAATAATATTTACTTTTCCTGAATCTTTGGATTTTGTTGACTTTAAAATATCGGCGCCGATTTTGGCAACCTTTCCATCCTCCAGTAAAATGTCCATCTGAGCATCTATATTTTGGACGGGATCGATTATCCTCGCGTCGGTTAATAATATCTTCATTCGCCACCTCCGGTAAGCAGGTAAAGCAGAGCCATTCTTATGGCCACGCCTTTATTTACCTGATCGAGAATTACCGAGCAGGAAGGATCGTCGGCAATATCGGGCGATATTTCCACGCCGCGGTTGATTGGTCCCGGATGCATGACGATAACATCTTTTTTAGCCAGTTTAATGTTACTGCGGTTCAGGCAATAACGCTGTGAATACTCGCGCAGCGACGGAAAGATGCTTTGCTTCTGCCGCTCCAGTTGAATACGCAGCATCATCACGACATCGGTGTCAATGAGGGCATCTTTCAGATTTGTATACACATCAACCCCCATTTCTTCGATATTGCGGGGCAGCATGGTAGCCGGCCCTGCCAGAACAACCCGGGCGCCCATTTTGGATAAGCCGTAAATATTGGAACGGGCAACCCGGCTGTGTTCTATGTCGCCGATAATTGCCACTTTCAATCCTGCAATTTTGCCTTTATGTTCTTTAATAGTCATCATATCCAACAGCGCTTGCGTAGGATGTTCATGCGCGCCGTCGCCGGCGTTGATAATGGACTGTTTAACTATTGATGCCAGTAGGTGTGGAGCGCCGGCGGCACTGTGGCGGATGACGATGATATCGGGATTCATGGCTTCCAAATTTCTGGCTGTGTCAATAAGTGTTTCCCCCTTGACGACGGAACTGGTAGAAGAAGAAATGTTGATTGTATCGGCGCTAAGTCTTTTAGCGGCGATTTCAAAAGATGTTCGCGTTCTGGTGCTGGCTTCGTAAAATAAATTGATGACCGTCTTGCCGCGTAATGTCGGCACTTTTTTGATTTTGCGGGTAGAGATTTCCAGAAAAGATTCAGCCGTCTCCAGAATAAGATTTATTTCATCAACTGTAAGATCTTTTATTCCCAGAATGTCTTTTTTCTCAAATTTCATAACAGACCTTAAAAAGTTTTAAATTTAAGTTCCTTCTTCTATGACTACTTCATCCACGCTATTTTTTTCTACGAGGTCGACTCTCACCGCTTCCCAGAGGGAAGATGGCAGATTCTTTCCGACGAAATCGGCTCTGATCGGAAGTTCGCGGTGGCCGCGGTCGATTAAAACGGCGAGTTGGATCATTTTGGGTCGGCCGAAATCGATCAAGGCGTCCATCGCTGCGCGAATGGTTCGCCCAGTAAAAAGGACGTCATCAATCAGGACAACTATTTTATCGTCGAGAGAAAAATTAATTTTTGTTTCCCCCAGACGCTGCTTTTTGTTGGATGCGGAAATATCATCGCGGTAAAGATTGACATCTAATATTCCCAGAGGAATTTTTCCGCCTTCAATGCCGGATATTTTTTTTTGCAATCTTTCCGCCAGATAGATTCCGCCTGTTCTGATTCCTACAAGAACTAGATTCTGCATACCTTTGTTTTTTTCCAGAATTTCATAAGCAATTCGGGTAAGGCATCGGTCAATTCCATCTTTATCCATTACTGTTTTAGTGTTTTTATTTCCCGCCATGATACTGACCTCAATAAAAAATTGTTATAAAAAAACCTTTTCCCTTGCGGAAAAAGGCTTATTAAACTTTTGGATGATTTCTTTCATTACTACTTCCTTTTTCAATCTCGCCGGATTAAATTAAAAGGGTTAAATTTATTTTTTTATACAACTAAGCAACTTATGTGTCAAGGTGAAAAAAATATTTGTAAAAATATTCAAAAAAACTTTCGTTTAAAAAAAATTACTGATATAAGTGCACAATCTGGAGAAAAAATATGGATGTAAATCAAGATCCTCAGATTTTTTTGTTTTTAAGCAGAATCCTGGGGAAAAAAATTATTGGTGCCGCAGGAGAAACATTGGGCAGAGTTTATGATTTGGCTGCGGAATTTGTTGATCCTTTTCCGATAGTTACGGGAATAATTTTAAGCTCCGCCCAGAAAAAAAAACCAGTTTTTCTTCCATGGAAAGATGTGGTTGATTTTAATGGAGATGTATCAGTCGCTATAAATTCAACGCATGAATTATCTCCCATGAATTTGCGGCAGGGGGAACTTCTGCTCAAGGATGCCTTATTGGATAAACAGGTTGTTGATACGGATGGCGCCAAGATTAGAAGAGTGAATGATCTTCAGTTTTTGAAAACAAGCCAGGGGATGCATCTGGTCCATGTTGATGTCGGTTTTCGCGGGTTGATCCGCCGTATGGGTTTGATTAAACCTTTTGATGTAATTATGCAGGGTCTTTTCGACTACCAATTGCCCAATCAGTTTATTTCGTGGAAATTCGTGCAGCCGGTGCATTCTCCGGACTTGTTACGCTTAAATATTACCCAAAACAGGCTCGGCAAAATCCATCCGGCCGATTTGGCCGATATTCTCGAAGATATGGATATTAAACAGCGCGTCGCTGTATTTCAGGCTCTTGATGTCGAAACCGCGGCAGAAACTCTCGAAGAAACCGATTCCAAGGTACAGGTGAGTTTGATTAATGATCTTAACTCCGCCAAGGCATCTGATATTATCGAGGAAATGTCGCTGAGCGAAGCCGCCGACCTTCTGGGAGATTTGCCCAAGGCAAAGGCTGAAGGCATTTTAAATGAAATGGAGAAGGATATTGCCGATGATGTCAAAGAGCTCTTGACTCATCCGGAAAGAGAAGCCGGCGGCATGATGACAACGTCTTACTTAAGTTTCCGGCCATCAACAACGGTAAAAGAAACACTGGAAAAATTTCGTCAGGAGGCGGCGGATGTTGATCTGGTTTATTATGTATATGTGACTGACGATGAGGAACGCTTATTGGGAGTCGTAACTTTGCGTGATTTGATTTTGGCCAATCAGGATAAAAAGCTTGAAGAACTGATGGATGAGAGGGTTATTTCGGTAAAACTTGATGATAATGATGAAACGATTGCCGAACATTTTGCCAAGTACGCGGTGACGGCGATACCTGTTGTTGATGAAAATGAACGCATGCAAGGAACAATTATATTCAAAAATCTTTTGGAAGTTGTTGCTCCGCACTTAGGCCAATAAATTTAATCTTTCGTGACAGAAGATATGATGGAAAAAATCAAACAACTTTGGGAAAATATATTTCAAAAGGGTTTTTGGAAACTGGGGCTGTTTTTTGCGCTTATCGGTCCCGGAATTATTACATCCAATGTAGATAATGATGCCGGCGGCATAACCACATATTCGCTGGCGGGTGCCCAATACGGATTGGGCCTGCTCTGGTTGCTTATTCCTGTCACTGTTGCGTTAATTATCATTCAGGAAATGTGCGCCCGCATGGGTGTCGTTTCCGGAAAAGGACTTTCCGATTTGATCCGGGAGCGTTTCGGGGCGAGAATAACCTTTTATTTGATGATAGTTCTTCTCCTGGCTAACTTAGGTAATACATTATCCGAATTTGCCGGAATTGCGGCCAGCATGGAGATTTTCGGCGTCAGTAAACATATTTCTGTTCCGGTTGGAGCCTTTCTTGTCTGGTGGATGGTGGTAAAGGGAAATTATAAGTCAGTGGAAAAAGTGTTTCTAGTTGCCTGCGTCTTTTATCTTTCCTATATTATCTCCGGGTTTATTGTACATCCCGACTGGTCGGCAATCAAGACAGCCACATTCACACCGACCCTGAAATTTGATACCGGAATGCTTACTATGGCCATAGGTATCGTTGGAACAACCATTGCGCCCTGGATGCAATTTTACTTACAATCATCAATTGTGGATAAAGGTTTAAAAGCTGAAAGTTATAAATATGCCCGGATGGATGTTATTTTTGGTTCGATAACCGTTAATGTGGTGGCGTTTTTTATTATAATGCTTTGCGCTGTTACATTGTTTCAACACGGGTTAAAAATTGATACGGCTAAGGATGCGGCTTTGGCCCTGGTTCCTATTGCCGGATCATATTGTTCCTGGTTGTTTGCTTTTGGTTTGCTCAATGCTTCTCTTTTTGCCGCATCCATTTTGCCGCTATCCACAGCTTATACGATTTGTGAGGCGTTCGGTTGGGAATCCAGTTTAAACACTAAATTTGTCGAGGCGCCGCAGTTTTACGGCCTTTATTCTTTTATGATTTTTCTGGGTGCGGGAATTATTCTTCTGCCCAATGTGCCGCTGATTGGCATCATGTATTATTCTCAGGTTGTTAACGGAATTCTGCTTCCCTTTATTTTAATTTTTATGCTTCTTTTGATTAATGATAAACGAATCATGGGGAATTATGTCAACGGCCGTTTGATGAACATTGTTTCCTGGGCAACGGTTGTTATACTGAATGTCTTGTCAGTGGCGATGGTTGTATCGGCATTTTTTTAATTAATACCAATTCGCTTTCTTTGGCTAACTTTGTTGGCTGCGTCGTCGGCTTCCTCAACGTATAACCTAAAGGTCACGCGTGTACAATACGCCTCGTCGCCTACTCCTTGCCGCCTCGTTATCCTTTGAAAGCGAAACGGTATAAAACAAAAACAAATTAAGTGATTGTTCCGGTAGCGTAAAATATTCAAATTCGCCTTAGTGCAACAAATGGCCCAGTCTCTGCCAACGGAGGTTATGGTCTTCGTGGTTCCATGACCAATAAATTATAAAAGCTTTTCCTTCCACATCTTTCAAATCGACAAATCCCCAGAAGCGGCTGTCTAAGCTTTCATCGCGGTTATCACCCATGACGAAAATGGAATTCTTAGGAATGGTAATTGGACCAAAATTGTCGCGGGGCTGCATGGTAGCCGGATAAATTATATTATCACTATAAATACCGTAAGAGTCAGAATATTCTTTGCCGTTGATGAATATTTTTTTATTCTTGATTTCGATTGTGTCACCGCCCAGGCCGATAACTCTTTTGATAAAATCTTTAGACCGGTCATTGGGAAAAATAAAAACTACAATTTCTCCTCTTTTGGGTTCTCTGAAAGAAATAATAGTATTTCTTAAAAGAGGGATTTTTACACCATAAAGGAACTTATTGACTAAAATGTGGTCGCCGACCAGCAGCGTCGGCACCATGGAACGGGAAGGTATCTTGTATGCACAGATTATAAATGTCCGAATAAAAAGTGCAATCAAAATCGCAATAATAATTGATTCAATGTATTCTTTAACATTTGATTTTTTCTTTTCTTTTGTTTTTGATTTATCATCTTTAGCCATATTAACTAGAAACCTCTAAGAATAAATGTTGGACAGAGAAAAGGCGATCATAAAAAGGGCAATTAATCCTTTAACCATCTTTCCTCCGATCATAGCAAGAATAGCGCTACCAGGCGTTCGGAAAGGAGCCTTTAATTTTGATTGGTGGATAAATTCTATTGTCAATACTCCGGCAAGACCTCCCAAAAAAAATCCTCCCCATGTGCCCGGTCCCCAAAAAAACGGTGTAAGCAAAAATGCTCCTATAACAGCTCCTATTGCGGCAGCCCCAAAAGATTTTTTCGACGTCATCGGCTGATACCTTCCAGCCATAACTAAGAAATCAATTGTTTCGGTAATTATGGCGGAAATAAGCAGAAACAATATAATCTTCCATCCGACGTGATCAAAGCCGGTAAAAATTATGTAAAACAAAACATCAAAAAAAATGACAATGGTTCCGGGCAAGCCAAATAAAGTTAAGTAAATGCCTATAAACAGTATCAAAATAAAAACGGTAAATCCCGCTGCGGCGAAAAAAGACAATTTATTTCTTCCTCTTCATTTTCGAAAGTTGCAGATTTTCAAAAAGCAGCACAATCGGACAGGAAATGAATACGGAAGAATACGTGCCAAACACGACGCCGACCAGCAGTGAAAAAGCCAGATCGTGGAGTACCGGCCCGCCCCAGATGTAGAGAGCCATAACAGTAAGAAAGACCGTAAAAGAAGTTAATATCGTTCTGCTCAATGTCTGATTAATACTCATGTTGATGGTCTCGGCTAGTTTTTGCCGCTGATTCAACTTTACATTTTCCCTGATTCTATCGAGCACAACGATCGTATCATCGATGGAATAACCAATGATAAAGAATACTGCCGCGAGAATGGAAATGGTAAATTCCATATTCAGTATGGAAATTGTGCCGATAATAATAATAACGTCATGAATAAGGGCAATTATACCACCCAGTCCGTAGCGGAATTCAAAACGCCAGGTTATATAAATAAGCATTGCCAGCCAGGAAAGAATTACGGCAAAAATGGCTTTTCTCTTGAAATCCATGCCTACCTTGGAACCGACGACTTCCACGCGTCTGATTTCGTAATCTTTATTGAAAGCCGCGGTCAATGGTTTATTCACGTTTTCGTCTAAAAGTTTTTGATCATGGAAAGACTCCGCCGTACGAATGAGAAACTCATTGGGACCGAACTGCTGGATGATGCTGTTTTCCAGATGGGTTGATTTGAGAGCGCCCCTGATCTTGTCGGCGGTCATGCCTTTCTGAAATTTTATTTGAATTATAGATCCACCGGCAAAATCAATTCCAAGGTTTAAACCTCCGTGGATGATGACAGATGCAATGCTGATGGTTGTCAAGATTACCGAGAAAATTATCGCATATTTCATTTTCCCGACAAAATCTAAGTGAATTCCTGGTTTGATTAACTCCATGCTATATCTCCTGACTGCTTATGTATTTGTTTAAATGCTCAATTTCTTGACGTTAAAGTTTCCTGTAAAATAATCAAAAATTACCCTGGTGACGAAAACAGCAGTGAAGAGGCTGGCCAAAAGGCCGATGATCAGCGTTACCGCAAATCCTTTAATCGGGCCGGTACCGAAGATAATCAGGAAAATTGCGGAAACTATTCCGGTTACATGCGTATCAATAATGGTGATAAAAGCTCTTTTATAACCGGTATCCAGTGACAGACGTATCGTTTTGCCTGTCCGCAACTCTTCTCTGATTCGTTCAAAAATAAGCACGTTGGCATCAACAGCCATACCGACGGTGAGCAGCAGACCGGCAATTCCAGGTAGCGTCAGCGTGGCCTTGAAGGCCGCTAGTATGCCCAAAACTAAAACGATGTTGATAATGAGGGCCAAATCCGCGATAGTTCCCGAAAGGCGGTAATAGAGGATCATGAATAAAATGACCAGTATGGAACCAATCAGAGTGGCCATTATGCCTTGCCTTATGGAATCACTGCCAAGAGACGGACCAACCGTCCTCTCTTCCAGAATATTGACCGGCGCGGGCAGAGCGCCGGCGCGCAGAACAATTGCCAGATCGCGCGCTTCATCCATAGTGAAAGTACCGGTAATCTGTGCCTGACCGCCGGATATTCTTTCCTGAATGACAGGTGCCGAATGAACTACGCCGTCCAGGACAATAGCCAGGCGTTTGCGAACATTTTCGCCGGTAATTCTTTCAAAATCGGTAGCGCCTTGAGAATTAAATTTTAGAGACACGGTTGGTTCACCGAAACGATTGGAAATTTGTACTTTGGCGGTTTCCAGAGAAGCACCGGTTAGAAGCGATTTGTTTTTCAACAAATATGGCGCGGAGGTCCTTTCTCCGGTTGATCTATCGGAGCGTAAACCGTAAGCTATTATGTCTTCCTCTGGAATATTGCCGCGAAGAGCATCTTCCAGCGAGTGTTCGTCATCAACAATTTTGAATTCCAAAAGGGCTGTTTTCCCGATGAGGTTTTTAGCTCTTTCCGGATCTTTAATGCCCGGTAATTGAATTAAAATGCGGTTGTCGCCTTCCGGGATAATTTCCGGTTCGGCAATACCGAATTGATCAACTCTATTTCTGATTGTTTCCAGACTATGTTCGACGGTTAGTTTTTTGAGTTCAATTGCTCTTTTATCCTTGATTTTTATATGGACAATTTGTGCGTCTTCACGTGGAGAGGAAGAGTCTATCTCTAAATCAGGATACTGGTTAAGAAGAATTTTATCCAATGCGGCCTTTCCTGTTGATTCAGTGAGTTGCAATGAGATCGTAGCGCCTTTTGTCTTCTCCACATTGCGGAAATGGACCTTATTCTCCATCAACGATTCCTTTAAATCATTGGCGGTTCTTTCCATCATGGATTCCAGAGCCTTTTCCGTATCAACTTCTAAAACAAGATGCATCCCACCTTGCAAATCCAAACCGAGATGAATTTTATCCTTGGGGAAATATTCATTCCACGGAGTTGGAAGCTGGGGAATTAGTGTCGGTAGCAGAAAATACAGAGCAGCAAGACATATTACAGCCGTGATTGCCATTCTTATTTTTAAAGATTTAATCATAAATACCCCTTTCTATATTATGACTTTGTCGAAGGTGTCGGAGCCGCTGATCCTGACTTCTGAAGAATAGCGCCGATAGCGCTTCGCGCAACTTTGATTCTTACCTTATCGGCAATTTCTAAAGTGATAACTGCATCGGCCAAACCTGTTATTTTACCGTGAATCCCTCCGGTTGTCATTATTGTGTCACCATAGGCTAGGTTATCTAACATGGCCTTAAGTTCTTTTTGTTTTTTTTGCTGAGGGCGAATTAGTAAAAAATAGAAAATAACGAAAATTATTCCCATGGTGATGATGAAGCCCCAATCGCCGCCACCGGCTGATCCACCACCTGGGACACTGCCCATTGCATATGCTGATGTTATCAATTTAACTTCCTCCTTATTCCAATTCTAAATCAAAGCGCTATATTTGTTGGCAGAGCCTGTCCCGTGCATACTGGATTGTCGGCTTCGCCTTGCCCCGCTGAAGCGGGACAGTTCAACTAACGAATTCCAGTTTACTGCGTAACTGTAATTCGAGTTTCACTGCCGCCTCAATATCATCTTTGATTTAGAAATGATATTAAATTTGCTCTTTATCAGAATTTTTTATAATTTCATCTTATTTATTTAAAAAATCATTTTTAAATTCTAAAAAACGGTCTTCTTTTAATGCCGTCCTGATTTGCTCCATTAGCCGCATGTAGTAGCGGACATTGTGAATAGTATTTAATACCATAGCCAGTATCTCTCCGGCAACATAAAGATGACGTAAATATGCCCGGGAATAATTTTTACAGGTGTAGCAATCACATGTTTCATCAAGCGGATTACTATCTTCCCGCCAGCGGGAATTTTTTATAACAATCTTTTCTGAATTTGTAAACAATAATCCGTGACGGGCGCATCGGGTAGGGATAACGCAGTCAAAAATGTCTATTCCGCGGGATACTCCGAAAACAATATCCTCCGGCGTGCCAACGCCCATAAGGTAGCGCGGTTTATTCACAGGCAATAACGGAGTAATTGAATCTGTTATCTCATACATTATTTCTTTAGGTTCGCCTACGCTCACTCCGCCTAACGCGCAACCATCAAAGCCAATGGAAACGATTTGTTCCACTGATTGTTTGCGTAAGTCCAGATAAGTACCCCCCTGAATAATGCCGAAAAGCGCCTGATCAACACTTGTTTTAGCTTGCCTACACAAATCCGCCCATTTTATCGTCAAGGCCAGTGATTTTTCAGTTTGAGATAATGTGGACGGGTAGGGTGTGCACTCGTCGAGGCACATCATGATATCTGCGCCCAGCGCTTCCTGGATTTCAATCGCTTTCTGCGGACTCAAAAAGTGTTTGGAGCCGTCAATGTGGGAACGAAACATTACACCGTCGGCCGTAATTTTGCGCAGGGCGCCTAAAGAGTAAACCTGAAAGCCGCCGCTGTCGGTCAGAATCGGATCCGGCCAATTCATGAACCTGTGAAGACCACCCAATTTTTTGATAGTTTCATGGCCGGGGCGCAAATAAAGATGATAAGTATTGCCTAAAATAATTTCAGCGCCGCAATTTTTGATCTCTTCGGGCAACATGGATTTGACCGTGCCCTGCGTGCCCACCGGCATAAACGCGGGTGTATGCACCATACCGTGGGGAGTGATCATCTTTCCCAGTCGAGCGGAAGTGGCGCAATCCTGTTTTATTAGATCAAATTGAAAAGGCATCTGTTTGTATCCTAATCCCAATAAACGGGATAAGTGCGTTAACGAAATTGCTTTCTACCAGAAAGCAATTTCTAACTTACTAGTGCGTTAACGAAATTATTTTCTGCCAAAAAACGCAAAAAATAATTTATAACTTACTAAAGAATCAGCATGCAGTCGCCGTAACTGTAAAAATGATAACGATGTTCTATAGCATGTTGATAAGCTTTTTTTATCAAGTCTGTACCGGCGAAAGCGCAAACAAGTAAAAACAGGGATGATTGCGGCAAATGAAAATTGGTCAAAAGTCCGTTAACTCTTTTAAATTTATAACCGGGATAAATAAAAAAAGTGGTAGTGCCGGACTTCGCCTGGACATATCCATTATTATCGGCAACACTCTCTAAAGTGCGAGTAGAGGTCGTTCCCACCGCAATCACACGTTGGGCATTATTGATAAATTGGCTGCTGTCTGCGCTTATTTCATAATATTCGGATTCCATAACATGTTTTCCCACTTCATTTACTTCAATAGGCAGGAAAGTTCCATAACCAACATGCAAAGTTATCGGGGCGATCTGGATGCCTTTGGCCTGCAATGTTTGCAGAACATCGTCTGAAAAATGTAATCCCGCAGTAGGGGCCGCAATAGAGCCGGGATTCTTTGCGTAAATAGTCTGATAACGTTCTCGGTCAGTGACATCCGGCTCAGCATTTTTTTTACGCTTAATGTAAGGGGGCAGAGGAGCGCGGCCAAAACGGTTTAAATAAGCCTCAAATCCATTTTGTGCAAAAAATTTCAATAGCCATTTTTTATCAGATATGCGGGCTAAAATCTTTGCCTCACAGTTGTTACCAAGATTGATAACATCGTTTTCACGCAGTCTCTTGGCGGGTCTTAACAGCACTTCCCATGTTTGAGATTCTTTTTTGCTGTCTTTCCTGGTTAAAAGTAATATTTCCAGAATTCCTCCGGTAGGTTTTTTGCCAAAGAGCCGGGCGGGAATTACTTTCGAATCGTTAATAACCAGAACATCGCCGCTTTGTAAAAAATCCGGCAGTTGAAAAAAAGAGGAATCCGCCATTTTTCCCTTCTTCTTGTCCAGAAAAAGCAGGCGTGAGCGATCCCGCTTTTGACAAGGATGCTGGGCAATAAGTTCATCCGGTAAAAAATATGAAAAGTCTTTTAATTCCATATGTCTCTTTATACAAAGTGAAAAGTTTGGGCAAATAATCAGATTACGATGATACTGTCAATAAGAATGAGCTTAACTTCGTCCGAAATATAGCAGAATCAGTCCAAAAATCATTGCGGATATTCCTAAAAACCGCAAAGTGGAATCCGGCATTGTTGCCATCTTGAGCAGATAAATTTTTAGTCTTTCCGGAAAAATAAAATAAGGAATGCCTTCAATAATAAAAACCATACCCAGCACGCAAAGAAAGTATTTCATTTTAAATCCTTTATTTGTGAAACTCCAGTTCCGAAAGCGAAGTGCATCGGAACTGGTAAGTTAATGAGGCTCAAACTTCAAAAGCGAAGCGCATTGAAGTTTGCTAGCCGAATTATCCAGCAAAGCTGAGGGTATAATAACCCGCAGCTTGCTGCGGGGGTCATACCCTTGATTTTGCTTCATTCCAGAATTCATCCATCTGGTCTAAGGTTGCTTTCTCCAGAGATATTCCGCGGGCGGAAAGTTTAGCGGTGACATAAGCAAAACGCCGCAAAAATTTATTAGTTACTTTGGATAATGCCGTTTCGGCGTCAACTTGAACGAAACGGCTCAAATTTACTATCGTAAACAAGATATCACCTAATTCTTCTTCGATTTCATCAGAGTTGCGGTTTTTTATGGCAGAGTTGAATTCTTTGATTTCTTCTTTCAATTTTTTCCTTACATCCTGAATCTTTGGCCAGTCGAAACCGTAAGTGGCAGCTATGGAAGTGATCTTTTGTGCTCGCTTCAAGGCGGGAAATGAAAGTGGCACATTGCCAAATAAATTCTCGTCATCGTTTTTAGTGCCGCGTTCTTTTTTTTTGATTTGTTGCCAGTTTTCCTTGATTTCTTGAACTGAAATTACTTTTTTATCGCCAAAAACATGCGGATGTCGCCGGATCATTTTTTTTATAATTCCATCTAAAACATCACGTAGAAAAAACAGTTTTGATTCCGCCGCCATTTCAGTCAGAAATAATATTTGGAAAAGTAAATCGCCCAACTCTTCCTTCAAAGCTTGCGGATTTTCTTTGGTAAGAGAGTCGATCACCTCGTAAGCTTCTTCCAGAATATACTTACCAATATCTTCCTTCTTTTGTTGTTGATCCCACGGGCAACCATCAGGCGCACGCAGCTTTTTAATGAGTTGAGTTAATTCTGTCAGTTTTTCCGGAGCTTTATTATCTTTTTTCATTTATGTGTAAATTCTGAAACTATTAGTAAAAGTTGTTCGGAGTTTATATTGAAGTAATTAGCATATAAAAGTATGGCTGACAATAATAGATGACGGTGTTTTCCAAGCATGATCATTCAGAGTTCACTAGATGAGTAACGGCTTCAAGGCTTTAATGGAGGCAATTTTGTCGTGGTAAAATTATTAAATTTATTCTTGACAAGGCAAAAAAAAAGCGTATTCTTTGCGATCAATACAAGGGTTTGGGCTATCATAACCAAGTATTATGAAAATCTGTGAAAGGAGGTTAGCCGTTAATGAAAAAGATATTTGCCATTTTTATCTCTATGCTATTCGTTGCTTCTTTATCTCTTGCAGTAGTTGGCTGCAAAAAAGCTGAAGAGCCAGCACCAGCAGAGGCTCCGAAAGTTGAAGCCCCCGTTGCTCAGCCTGCACCTGTAGGCACTGCAGTACCTGCACCTGCGCCTGCGCCTGTGCCTGTGCCTGTGCCTGCAAAATAATTGCTTTAAATAAATTCGCAGGACAAATTAATCGGACATTCATTTTTTAGTGAATGTCCGATTTTTTTATCAAATAGGGCTTTATTTTTAAAAATGTGTTATAATATTAAAAATTCAAATCGTTTATAATTTCAGTATAAAGGCGCAATAAAAAACCTTATCAGGAGATAATGCCTCCCTTAAGGTATGTCGTATGTGAATGGAACTTTAATATGAATAACTTTGGAGGTGCTTTATGTCAGAAAATAATAGCGATTTATTAAAAGGTTTATTTATTGGTGGATTTATTGGTGTGGTTTTGGGGATTTTGTATGCACCCAAAAGTGGTAAAGAGACGCGTGAAGATATTGCCCGAACAACTGAAGATCTTTTATCCAAGGGTAAAGAGGAATATGAAAAAGCGGTTGAAAGGAGCAAAGCTGCTTATGAAGCAGCCATTAAACGTTTGAAAGGCTTGGAGATATCGGCAAAAGAAAAAATGGAAGAAGTAGAAAGTAAAGTAAACGAATTTGCTCATCAAGGTGCCGATGCTATTGCTGTCAATAAAAATAGATTGAAAAAGGCGATTGATGCAGGGGTAGAAGCTTATCGGGAAGAAAATAAAAAACCGGTTTGATTGTAAATATAGTAAGTAAAAGTGACTCAAGGGTATAGCGCTAATAATATAAGGAGGCGGATGCATGTATCTGGAAATTAGTTTAGTAATTTTGGTTATTATCCTTATTTTGTTGGTAATTTTTTGTATTCCCATTGTTTTGCAAATATGGTATATCTTAAAGGATGTTAGGATGATTTTAGAAACTTTAAATCAAAGTTTGCCTACGATATTGAAAAATCTAGAAGAGATTACCACAAATGTTAATAGCTCTACTGCTATTTTAAATCGAAGAATTCAAAATTCTTCCAACACGGCAGATCGATTCCAGCTAATTATAAGTGATATTATTGATAATATCCAATGCTTTGCTCCAATCGCCATGAAATTGCCAATTTTTCAGACAATGAAAAATGTTATTGCGGTTGTAAAAGGCATCCGCGTTTTTATTGACGTTCTTTTAAATAAAGAAAAAGTTTAAGCCGGAAGGAATTGTAATGACTAAGGTAACATTTTCCAGTAAATGGGGCAGTGTAAAAGTTCAAAAAAAATCAGTTTCACCTGCCACGGAAACGGAAAAATCAGCCGAAGAAGCTGTCCGGGAAATGAAAAAGTCGCTAAAACCTCCGGCAGGTGAAGATTATCGGGAAAAGTCACTGGCGATTAATAGCCTTGTTTGTGCCCGGTGCGGCCGGGAATTTGCCGAATCCCAAAGACAACTTTTAACCGTGCACCACAAAGACGGCAACCACCACAATAATCCTGCCGATGGCAGCAACTGGGAAAATCTTTGCGTCTATTGTCATGAAGATGTTCATAGCCGGGGAGTATTGGCTGAATATCTGGGTGATAATGCCCATGGCCGGGAGGTTTCTCTGGTTTATGATGATTCACCAACCAATATTGGATCAGGTTTACTGGCCGAGAAATTAAAAAAAGCTCTGCAAAAAAATAAATCGGAGTAATTATCTTAACGGAATATTAGGGGGGAATTTTCATTATCTTTGACCAGTTTGTCGCCGACTGAAGTTCCACAATAAACACAGCTATAATCATATTTTTCTCCTTCCTTGAGAATCAGCAATAATCTTTTTTTTACAGCAACCGCTCTTTTGCATTGAGGGCAAAACAACTCTGTGGTATCAAAGTCTTTATAATTTTCTCTCATCTCTGATCTTCAGTTTCTGGAATATTTTCCCAATTTCTGAGCCAGACTTCGGCTTCACTGTCGCTGGGAGCACGGTAGTCGCCACGCGGCGAAAGCGACCCGCCGGAACCGACTTTCGGGCTGTTGGGAACGCAGGAGCGTTTGTACTGAGAAGTTTTAAAAAATCTATATAAATAAACGTAAAGCCATTTTTTTATTTCTTTTAAAGTGTAATCGTTTCTTTTATCCACAGAAATATCCGGCCAATGGCCTTTTGTTTTATCCTTCCAGGCGTGATAAGCCATAAAAGCTACCTTTGACGGTAAATACCCGAAGCGGGTTATGTAAAAGTTATTAAAATCCTGAAGTTCATAGGGACCGATAACTTCTTCGGTTTTCTGGCCGGGCTGGCCTCCAATTTTTCCCGGGATCAACTCGGGTGAAATTTCTGTTTCCAAGACATCGATGAGAATTTTAGAAACTTCTTTTGAAAATTGATTGGTGTGCGCAACCCAGCGGATCAAATGCTGAATAAGTGTCTTGGGAACGCTGGCATTAACATTGTAATGCGACATGTGGTCGCCAATGCCGTAAGTGCTCCAACCTAGAGCCAGTTCACTTAAGTCTCCCGTGCCTACAACCAAAGCGTTGCGCATATTCGCCAGGCGGAAGAGGTGTGCTGTGCGTTGGCCGGCTTGGACATTTTCAAATGTTATGTCGAAAACTTTTTTGCCGCGGGCATAGGGATGTTTAATGTCTTTCAGCATTTGTAAGCAAGCGGGCTTGATATCAATTTCATTTGCTTCTACACCCAGGGCTTTCATTAATTTTAGAGCATTGTTGTACGTTTTTGTAGAAGTGGCAAAACCCGGCATGGTGTATGCCTTAATATTAGACCGAGGTAATCCTAAAGAATCCATCGTTTTCGCGGTGACAATAAGAGCATGGGTGGAATCAAGACCACCGGAAACGCCGATGGCAATATTGCCAATGCCAGAAGATTTTAAACGTTTCGACAAACCCTGAACCTGTATATTATAAGCTTCGTAACATCGCTGGTCACGCTTGGAAGGATCAGCGGGAATGTAGGGGAAACGAGGGTATTCTCTATTTAAAAGAATCCGGCTGCTTATAATATCCACGTCAATTTCTACTTGGCGAAAAGACAGAAGTTTTTCTTTGTGAGTAACTGCATTTTTGCTGAAAGAAGTTAAGCGCATCCTGTCCTGCGTCAGACGGTCAAGGTCTATATCGCTGTAAATTATTTGAGCCTGCTGTGAAAATCGGGCGGACTCGGCAAGCAGATTGCCGTTTTCATAAATCATGGCATGACCGTCCCAGGCTAGGTCGGTAGTGGATTCGCCGGCGCCGGCGGCGGCGTAAAGATAAGCGGCGACACAACGAGCCGATTGATTGGAGGCAAGTTGCTGGCGATATTCGGATTTACCGATAGTGATATTGGAAGCTGATAAATTGCCGATAACAGTGGCCCCGGCCATCGCCGCAAAACTCGATGGAGGGATAGGAACCCAGAGATCTTCGCAAATTTCGAGAAAGAAATTAAAATTTTTAATATTGACAACTTTAAAGATTATATCAGCGCCAAAAGGTATATTTTTTTGTCCGGCTAATTCTATTCGGGAAGAAAATGCGGCTGAAGCGGGCGTAAATTGTCTGGCTTCATAAAATTCGCGATAATTGGGTAGATATGATTTTACAGCCACACCTAGGATCTGTCCGCGGTAAAAGACAACAGCACAGTTGAAAAGCCGACAATCAACCTGCAGGGGAGCGCCGGCGACTATAATTATATTAATTTTTTGGGAAGCTTTTTTAATTTCGGCAATGGCTTCTCGGACACTCTGCAGAAGCGCGTCCTGATGGAATAAATCTTCATTGGAATAAGCGGATAATCCCAGTTCTGGAAAGACAGCCAGAATCGCTTTATGGGATGCCGCTTCTTGGGCTAGTTCAATAGTTTTTTGTGTATTAAAAAAAGTGTCGGCAACCTTGAGTTCGGGAATGCAGACGGCGGCACGGATAAAACCATGATTATACAAATTAAAAAACTTGTTTGTTTTTTTTGCGGGCATGAGTTTATCCTTTCTCCACAAAAGCGTAAGCGCTGTGGTTGTGAATGCTTTCAAAATTTTCCGCTTCAATGCAATACCAGGTGAAATTATCGTCTTTATTCAGTTTCACCGCAATACTGCGGACGACGTCTTCCACAAACTTTGGGTTTTCGTATGCCTTTTCCGTGACGTACTTTTCATCGACACGCTTTAAAAGAGAGTATACCTCACCGCTGGCGGAATCTTCCACTATTTTTATAATATCTTCAATCCAAAAAAATTTTTTAAAACGCACCTTTGTCGTAACAATGCTGCGCTGATTATGTGCGCCGAATTTGCTGATTTCACGAGAACAAGGGCAGACGGTTGTAACGGGAACTTCAATTCCCACAAGAAAGTCGGTTTGATCGGCATTATTTTCAACGGAAAAAAAACAGCGATACTCCATCAGACTTTTAGCTTTGGAAACCGGCGCGGTCTTCTCCAGAAAATAGGGGAATTCTATTTCCATATAGGCGGAATGAGCGTGTAACTTCTGCCGCATTTTTTCCAGAATAGTCTGGAAAGTTTTAATGCTTATTTGACCTTTGAATTCATTGAGCACCTCCACAAAACGGCTCATGTGTGTGCCCTTGAAATGATGCGGCAGATTGACATACATATTGATCGTGGCATTTACCGGCTGTGTGCCCCGGGCGCGATCAAGGACAATAATCGGATATTTAATATTCTTTACACCGACTTTTTTAATGTCAATATTACGGGAATCTTTTTGGCTTTGAATATCAATCATAATAAATAACTTTCTTTAAGAAGGATTTAATCCCGCGACTTGTAATCCCCCCGGCTCCAGCCGGGGGAGAAATGCACCGTATCTCGCAGGAGGTCGCGTTATCCTCTGCTTCGCGGGATAACTCGACCTGCAAGCTTCAGTACACTTTGTTTCTGAAGCTTGGGTTTCATTATTATAGGGAGCCTCCGGCTTCTGCCGGAGGGGACTTCACTTGTTGTTTTGGTATATAAGTAACGGCTGCGTTTTCTGATTCCCAAATTTTAACTCGAACGACATTTACCTTGGCCAGTTTAACTTTTAGATCCATTTTTTCGCAGATATATTTAGCGATATTTTCCGCTGATGGGTTTATACCGGCAAATGAAGGGAGGAAGTTGAGATGCTTGTGATCAATATCTTCAAGGATTTCGCCCAGCCATTTTTTAAAGACGCGGAAGTCAATTAATAAACCGGTCGAGTCTAATTCTGGAGCGGCAACAGTCACCTCCACTTTAAAATTATGACCGTGTAAGTCTTCACATTTACCGCCGATTTCAGCCAGAACATGCGCCGCGGAAAATGATTTTATAATTGTGACTTCGTACATTTCCAACTTCCCCAATTTTTAATTTGTAATTAATATCATATTTTATGATGATGGGAAATAATTAATTAGTGCAAGGTGAAATCCACAGTATTTTGGTGAAAATCAACATTATTGTGGTGAACTAGGTTATTTATCTTAAGTGTTATGCAGGTGTTTAATAAATATTTGTTCTTGATTTTACATGTTAATTTCAATTTTTTTTAGCCAGAAGGATATGATTACTGCATTTGGCATATAAATTGCTGAAATCAAGATGTCAGGTTAAACAGGTTCTAAGAAGTAAAATAAATGAAGGAGATAACCGGGAAAAATAAAATAGGGGATAAATCAATTGTAATATTTAATTAATAACAAACAAAACAAAAAAACCATATAATAAGGAGGAACGTTATGTTAAAGATTTTCCGTAAAAAAGAAGGACAAAAAGGTTTCACGTTGATTGAATTGATGATTGTTATCGCGATCATCGGTATATTGGCTGCCATAGCCATCCCGCAGTTTGTTAGTTACAGACAAAAAGGATACAATACGCAGGCCAAGGGAGAATTAAAGAGTTTCTATACCGCCTGCCAGGCCTATTTTGCCGATAATCCTACTGCGACGGGTGATTGTACAACTGGTGAGGTATCAGCAACGTTTATTCCCTCTGGGGCTGTAACCCTTACTCCCGCTGGCGGTATGAATATGGTCGGTACTACATCGTCTCACAGCGCAGGTACTTCAACCTACACCATTGGTAACAGTGGAAATATTACACCGTAGTTAAAACTGAGTATAAGTTGTTCGATAGAAAGGCTGGTTCTTTTAAAAACCGGCCTTTTTATTTTTTAAAGTATGAAATCAATTAAGCAGTGCTAAAATACACAGAGAGCAATCTTGCTTCATAAACTTCAGGCGGAATTACAATAGACTTGTTGACTGGGGATACAAAAAACATTAATCTAAATCCTATAAAAATAATAAATTTAATACAGGGATAAAAACATCTCTCAATGTATTTAAAAAATACTAAAAATTTATTCCTTATGTCAGGAGACAGCTCTTTTATCAATAATTTATGATAAACTTGGCAATGATCAAAAAATATATAGACCCCAAAAAGAAAATCATAATTATTTTTTGTCTGATCATTTTTGTTTTGCTGATATATAAAAACGTATTGCATTTTGATTTTGCGAACATTGATGATCAAGTATACGTTTATAATAATTCTCATGTACAAAGCGGCATTACCCTTCCCAATATAATTTTCGCATTCACAACCACATCCGCGGGATTTTGGCATCCTCTAGTCTGGCTTTCCCATATGCTGGATTTTCAACTTTATGGCAGTTGGGCGGGAGGCCATCACCTGACAAGCCTTCTTATTCATATTATTAATAGTGTAATGCTTTTTCTTATTATGAACAAGATGACTGGTTCGATCTGGCGCAGCGGCTTTATTGCCGCTTTATTTGCGCTCCACCCGCTTAATGTAGAATCTGTTGTCTGGGTTGCCGAGCGTAAGAATGTCTTAAGCACTTTTTTCTGGATGTTAACAATTTACGCCTACGCTTATTATGCGGCTAATTCAGGATGGCGGTCTTATCTGGCTGTTCTTGCGTTTTTTAGTTTAGGATTAATGGCGAAACCTATGCTGGTTACCCTGCCGTTTGTTTTATTATTGCTGGATTTCTGGCCGTTGCAAAGGATTAGTTTTCCGCTGTCAATGAACGAAAACGTGCCAAAAGCTGACGCAAATTCAGCTCGAATCGTTTCCATAAAACGCGTCATATTGGAAAAAATCCCATTATTTATTTTGATTATTCCCATGTGTGTTGTTGCGTTTCTTGCAGAAAAGGATTTCGGAGCACTGCCTACCCTGAAAGCATTTCCTCTTGATGTTCGCATTTATAATGCGATTATATCCTATATTCGCTATATCGGAAAAATGGTTTTTCCAGTTTCGCTCTCCATTTATTATCCGCATCCCGGTGTGTGGCCAATATGGCAGATTACATTATGTGCCGGCATATTAATTTTAATTTCAGTTTTTGTCATATGGAAGGCAAAACATTATTCATATCTTATCGTCGGATGGTTATGGTATCTTGGAACCATGGTGCCAGTTATCGGATTAGTCCAAATCGGCCAGCAGGCCATCGCTGATAGATACACATATATACCTCTGATAGGTCTTTTTATAATTATTGCCTGGGGAGTGCCGGAGTTATTAAGTAAAGTCCACTATAAAAAAATTATTTTTGTTTCTTTCTCCGCTTTCTTTCTTGTTGGTTTGTCATATCTGTCCTGGCAACGGTGTCAATTATGGGGTGATAATTATGCGTTGTGGGATGATGTTCTCAAAAATTGTCAAGTTGCCTTCGCGTATAATTTTAGAGGACAGGGATATGCCAAGAAAGGCCAATATGATTTGGCTATAGCGGATTATAATTCGGCATTGCGCCTTGATAAAGGATACGCGCATGCTTTGAATAATCGCGCGATAGCTTATCAGGCCATTGGTAAGGTTCAAGACGCGCTAAAAGATTATAATCAGGCCGTGAATAGGGATCCAAAATTTGCTGACGTCTACTATAATAGAGGAATACTTTATTTGGAAATCCATCAACTGGACGCGGCTATTTCTGATTTTACAACTGCTGTTAATATCAATCCCGATATGGCGGATTATTTTAACAATCGAGGCGTGGCCCTGCGTTTAAAGCGTGAGTATGAAAAATCATTTGCTGATTTCAGCCATGCGTTAAAAATAAATCGAAATCTTGCTGAAGCTTATTATAACCGGGGAGTGATTTGCAATATATACAGGCAATATCTTTTTGCCGTTGCGGAATTTACTGAAGCGATAAGAATAAAGCCTGGATATGTTGATGCCCTTTTCAGTCGAGGGATAACGTTTGCTTCTCTCGGCAAATATGATCAAGCGATTAAAGATTTTAATCATGTTACGCAAATTGATTCAAAAAATATTGATGCCCTCAAAGATCTTGGTATTCTGCTGAAAAATATGAAAAGATACAAAGAGTCTTCTGTTCAATTTAATAAAATATTGCAGATCAAACCTAATGATCAGGAAGCTTTGAAAGAATTAAAAGAGATCGAAGAGCATGGGAATAAGAATTAATTCAAGCACGCACGGACCATGATTGGTGAAATTACCTTGGAGGAATTAACCTGTAAACAGCATAGCCGTTGGCATTATAAATCATTTCTGTTGCCTTGTTCATTTGCTCAAGTAACCGGTTCGTTGTTTCCTTTGTATAATTGTCTTGCAGGTATTTAAGATATAAATCCATGCGTACAAGCAGATAAGTGCAGTTAAAGGAATGAAGATATGCTTGAAATGATCGGTCTTCGTAAGAATTTACCGCAAGCCCGCTAACGTCTCCTATTCCATAAGAAGCGCCTTCATTATATATTCGATCCAGATAATATCCACGTCCTGCAAGAAAAACTAATCTGACTCTGGCATTTTTCGGCGTGTTTGTGTTGATGTATTTAATGGCTGGATAACTACTGATATGGCGTGTAATAAATTCATCTCTGGATTCTTTGCCTGAAATATAATTCATGGGGCTAATATTCTGATAATAATTTTTTATATAAAAAATATTTTTGCTCATAATTATAATAAAGATAGCAAGCAGGAATACTGCCAAAACGTTTCGAGAGGGAATAGAGAGGTTTATGGCCCATTCCCAGATGTTTACCAGTCCCATAACTGTCAGGATAGATAGAAGAGGAATAACAGGTAATATATAGCGCACTATTTGTTCCATAGAAAAGGCTTTTTGTTCAAGAAAAAAGACCGTTAAAATGAAGAAAATCGCAAAAGAAATAAAGAAGAGCTTATCTCGGTAGAATGATTTGTTCATTAATGCGAATGGAGGTAGGATAATTAAAATAGGATTCAAGACACCATCAAAATATCGGCTGGAATTATCTTGTCCCTGGAAAAAAATCCGAATGGGAATCAGCAAAGTTTCCCCAAAATTTTCTCCATATAACATTTCACGCATTTTGAAGAAACCCATGTTAGTATCTGTGGAAGCTGTGAAGCAAGTGATTATTTCATTAGTGGTACCGCTTATGTTGAAGAAGTCTTTAAATAAAGGATATAAAGGATTGCCTGTAAGAATTATATTTTTGATCAGCCAGGGGGAAAATACAAGGAGGGAAATTGCGAAAAAGATAACACCATTTCCAAGAGCTTTCCATTGTTTTTTCGTGTCTCTGGAATAGACAAATACAATTGCTAATGATAGAAAAATCCAGGCAATCAAAGCATTGTATTTTGTTCCCAACGCCAGACCCATGGCAACGGATGAAAGAAATAACCATTTAAGTTCTTTGAACTCGCCATCTCGATAGCGAATAAAAGAAAGAATGCTGGCTGTTATAAAGGAAGTCAGACCAAGATCAACGTAGGCTTGTGTAGACAAACGGAATACAATAGGTGTGCTGAGAAAAACAAAAATACCCAAAAGTCCCGCGATGCGGCTGATCCTATTGTTTAAATAATGATAAATCAGCAGTGCTGTTCCGATGCCAAAGCTCATGTGAATGAAATTGGCAATGAAGTCCTTATTAAAATAAAGGGGAATGATGTAAAGCAGATCAACGTTCATGGGGAAGTATGAAAAATCTGCCCATTTAATTTCATAGAATCCACCATTTTCAAGCCAGAGCTTTGGAATGGCTAAATGATGGATGAGAGCATCGCGGGCTACCGGAGGAGTTAAATTTAATATGGATTCAATTGATAATAATATTAAAATGGCTATACAAATAATAGTTATCAATAGATAATGAAGTACACGACTTCTGTTTATCAACATGGGTTAGCGAAACTCCGTAAGTGGAATAGTTTTACTTATAGAAATGATCAAATATGTTGCCAAGTAATTGCTATCAATAAATCAAAATATAAGAAACATATTTTTTAAAAACTTACTTGTGTAATAAAAAATTTAACAAAATGATAAGTATATGTCAATATCATATTGAACTATGCAAAAAAACAATATGTTATTGATTTCCATAATTAAATATTGATATTATAGTCATAAATCTAAGAAGTTGGGTCATTATCTAAAAAAAGTCTTGACAAATTTCATATTTGTAATAATTATAAATTTGGTAAATAAATTATTTTTATATAAAATAATAATCTATAGAAAATTATGAAGAAACATTATCATAAGACTGTACAGCGTACCACTATATTGGAATATCTCAAGAATAATAAACATCATCCAAATATTATAGATATATATAAGAACGTTTCAAAAAAACTCTCGTCAATATCCATGACCACTGTTTATAATACGATTGACCTCCTAATAAAAGAAGGTATTATTCACGAATTGGCTGTGCGCAATCATGAAGGAAGGAGATTTGATTCCAATCTCGCCCCTCACGATCATCTCATTTGCAGTATTTGCAGTAGAGTTGTTGATATTGAGCCTAATGTCGACCATGCTATACTGCTAACTGAAAAACAGAAAAATGGCTTCGATATTAGAGAAACCCGTATCGGATTCTATGGCATATGTACCAGTTGTAAAAATGTGGATAGTAAGTCCAATATTAATTACTGAAAGGAGACTTTTTTCAGTATTTGTCTAATTATTTAAATTAAAAAATTAATAATGCTGGCACCAATAAAGGCGAAAACGGAATAATCCAGTGATGCAAAAACACTAGTCTGAATATTACTATTTACAGGAACAGTAAATGCTGAAGTCCCTTGTCAGTGGCGGAATATTAACTCATGGAAATAGCAGAATGGAGAAGATAAAATCCAAATGGTTGTCTATCATTGTGATACTCGCTCTAGCGGTGAGCATGTGTTTCGTGCTGTCGGCGCCGATGGCGCACGCGGCTACCATAACCAGTACTGCTACCGGTGGTGTTTGGGAAACCGGCACGACATGGGTTGGTGGAGTTGCGCCAACAGCAACTGATATTGCAGTCATTGCCACAACGGGTGCTAATAGTGTTACAGGAAACACAGGTGGTACTTCCTACACTTGCGCCGGGCTGACAATCAACAGTGGCGCAACACTTACCATGTATCGTCCTTTCACCGTGAACGGAACCACATCTATAACCGGAACAATAAATTATGGTTCTACCTCCGGCACTTCCCGCCTTATGACATTTAATGGTGCTATTACACTCAATAGCGGAGCCGCGTGGAATGAAACTACTACAGGCGCAGCTGCTACTTTCGCCTTTACCAACAGCTTCACAAACAATGCTACTACTTTCACTGCTCAAGACACTGCGCATGGTTTCAGTGGCGCTGCAATGACCATTGGCGGGTCAACTACTACTTCGATTCCAACGGTAACATTTACAACAGGGTCGTCTTATACAAATAGCGGAACCTTGATTGTTGGGA
>Ga0209777_10001529_pt1 | contig 32972 bp, 35 predicted proteins | sample FrelakmetHBP12HB_FD_187147 | JGI IMG/M metagenome (GOLD analysis project Ga0209777, IMG submission 187147) | Freshwater lake sediment microbial communities from the University of Notre Dame, USA, for methane emissions studies -HBP12 HB (SPAdes)... | ecosystem: Environmental > Aquatic >... | reverse complement strand
TCTCCGGCCAAAATTTCTTTGGCCTTGTCATAGGCTTCGGCCGGCGCCATCCAGTTATTGGTTGGTCCAGCCTGGTCGCGGTCAGGCGTGCAGATGGAAGTCAGATGTTCTGTCCGTGCCACATCACCAGGGTCGCTGCGGTGATAATAGCAGCCTGGATAACGCTGTTGATCCAGCTCAATCAGTTCGCCAGTGGCCAGAGCTTGCTTAATCAGTTTTTCTCTCTGCTCCGGAGAGCCGTCAATGATGACGATTTTATCCGGTTGGCACATAAGTGCCATTTCCTCAATCCAATGTTTCAGTTCTCTGTGTTTAATATCCTTTAGTTCCATGTTTTTCCTCCTTTTTGGAACTTTGTTTTGTTGTCAGTGTACCATTAGGAACTTATCTTAATTGGCGATAAAAAGCAAGTTTTTTATCTGAAATTTTTCCAAACTTAAACCCCCGCTAAAGGCGGGGGTTTAAGATCGATAAATATACTTTAAGCTTTTTTCACATTGATAGCGCGAGGACCCTTTTCTGAATCTTCAATATCAAAGGTCACGGCATCGCCTTCTTTCAGGTCAGTAAAACTGACGCCGACAAGCGCGGTGGAATGGAAGAAAACATCTTTGCCCTGGGTTTCATCAGATGCGATGAAGCCAAAGCCTTTATCGGTTAATCTTTTGATTTTTCCGTTCATGGTTGGTTAATAAGTAAATTAATGCAAAACTTTACGCCTTTTGCAGAAATTCGACTTATTTCTACGAACAAAGGTAAAAATTTTATAAGCTTATGATATCACGATAACCAATTAAAGTCAATGCCGCCAGTTTTACTTATTCAAATCTTGCCATTTTTGCAAATCATTAACCCACTCAACTTTTTGAATGCCTGGTAATTGCAAAAGGTTAACTTCCGCAAAAGGTTGCCAGGCGCAAAGGAAAATAGAGACGCCAGCCCAACCTTCAGTTGGTTCAATGTAGGCTGTCTGATTGATTACTTTAATATAGGCTAAAGGATTTTCATTTGATTGTGGGAAGGTGATGTCAGCTTTTTGGGCGGCTAAAACTATCATTTGGTTAGCTAGCTGAGTCGGGTCTAAATTGGTTTCAGGAATAGTGACTGTTTCTTTTTGGGTAATGGTTTTTTTAAAGCCTGCACTATCCATATCAGCGCCATTACAATATTTTAGTCTGTCTTCGGTCGGTAAAACAATAGAGACTGAAGTGCCAGTTGCGACATTATTGTTTTGAGGCAATGGTACGGTTTTAGGCTGGAGAAAGTTGCAGGCGCTTAAAGTTAATAAGCCAAATAAAAGGAGAGGTAAAAATTTTTTCATTGCTTTTTGTTAATTTATTATTTAAATTATAGCAAATTTTGCCGATTTTTATTTCCCCCAAATATTTTTTATAAAATTTCTTTGTAGATTAGCAATGGCATCATCTTCAATAATAACCCCCATCAAGGTTTTAAAAGAAATAAGCGCAGTAACATTGTTCATGACTAAAAGATCTGTCTCAAATTTAAAATTTTCTGGCAATTCCTTGCTTTGAATGAATTTTTGATATTCTTTTTTCTTCAATTCAGGCCTGGGCGCTTTAGTTTTTTCAACCAAACTGCGCAATATTCCGCCATTATTATATAAAAGCATTAAAAGGGCATGGTTTTCTTTTTCTGAAAAGAGATTGAAAAAACTGTCAGGCGAGAATATTGAATAGATTGTTTTATGGGTATCAAAAATTTTCCAATATATTTCACGCAGGCCCTCTTTGCCTTCAAAAAAACTGACTTGGGGCTTTTTGTATGCTTCAGAATATATTTTTTCAAGTTCGGGAATAAGCAGAGTCATTTTTTCTTTTGTTTCTTCAATTTGCACCTTCTTTTGATCCAGCACATTCATGATCTTAGCCGGAGCTTCAGGGTAGTAATATGTTCTTTTCTTGCTGATCGTTTTATATATTAGACCTTTTTGCAATAAGCTTTCTAGATAGTCGTAAAGCGAAGTTCTTTTCAAACCTGCTTTTTTAGCGATATCAGTAACATTGCACTTGCCAATATTTAAAATAGCCAAAAATATTTTGACTTCTTTATCATTTAAATCTAATAGTTTTAGGTCTTCTTTCATATCACTCATAGTTTAATTGTAGCAAATATTTTAAAATATGTCAATATATTTCGTCACTTTTAAATTTATTAATTAATCATAATTAGCTAAAATTAGCCAATTCATTAAGTATATTTGGTTATGTATGCCAATCATCATTGACACTCTTGCTTTTTTATGTTATACTTAAACATTCTGAAACTAAAGTAGTTTCAGAAATGGACATTCAAATCAAAAAAGGAGGAAAGGGAAATGGCTATTTTAATGGGAATCATGATTGTCGCGATCATCGCAACGTTAATCAAAGTGATTAACATTTACAACGAAATGCCGAAAGAGCAAAAGCATCGGAGCCAGGTAAAAATCAGGGATTTTTACCGGGAATTAAGTGATTATGCGGGCGGCTATCTGATGCGGCTCGATCATCAAGAGACAATGGGGAAAATTAAAAACATTCTTATTGAAAAGAGAACATCTAGTGATACGCTGGTATTTGTCTGCGAATGGACTGTTGGGAGGAAGTTTAACTTGAACAGCTCCTGGGAAAAATACACTGTTGGGGAAGAAAATTCTTCAAAGCGGAAGTATTTTAACCTTTTTTACTCTGAAGACATCTGGAATATTGAGAAAGCCCAAATATTCACCATCGGAGAAGGAACGACCTCATTTACTTTGATTGTCGACAAAAATGGGAGGGCATATATGCTCTTTAAGCCAGATCATTCCTTAAAGGAAAATGATTGGGAGAGCATAATCCCCAAGGTCGAGAAATGAAACTGAAATGGTTCGGTTTTAGAAACGTACTTTAAAAGGAGGAAAAAATGTGGTGGAAAACTTGGTGGGGTGCTCCGTTCGCTTTCATTATGTGTTTGCCAAACCTTATTTTTCATCCGCTGGAATGCATCGGAGAGTATCTGCATTATTCGGAGATGGATAAACGTTTCAAATTCCCGATGGGACGCTGGACAGCATTTGTGCGCGCCTGTACAGGTATAGACATGTCGTCTAGTTAGTCCAAGATGGCTCAATAAATCTTTGTATTTATTGAGCCTTTTTAATATAAAAAACAAGGAATTTAAATCCTTGTCTTGATTAATCGGGGATGTGGGACTTGAACCCAAATATTCTCATAAATGAGATACATGGCTGGGTAATACTTAAGGGCAATTAAATAATATAGTAATAATAATTAATAGTTGTATTGACTAGTATTGCTAATTGTGCTACCTTCTAAATAAAATAAACAAAGGGAGGTAATGTCCATGGATTGCGAAGAGTTGGAAGAAATGCTTGGCCAGATTGGTGAAAAAACTGACCATGAAAAGATTCAATTCCCGCTTTCATCGGGGCAAACTTTAGTGGTCCTAGTTCAGGATCTGACCTATGTCGCCTGCAAGGTTGTTGAGACTCAGCAGGAGGCAGATGATTTACATGCAGCATCATGTCGAGCATTTAGAGTAGTTTTTTACTTGGTGCCAAGCAATCAAGTGGATGAACTTCCTCTAGGCCAGGCGTTTCCTTGCAATTAATGTTGTTGCTAAGTAAAAAGAAATATCACCCACCGCCAATATGCGAAAGCTGAGGCGGTATTTTTATTGAATTAAGAATTTTTTAAAGTATATCTCCATCTCAGAGTTAAAAGGCGGCGCAAATTTTTCAGGATATTCTTTTAGATCTTTTTTAATTCTTCATTAGGTTAATTTGTGATATTTTTTGGCTGGGCGGCTACTGGGAGTTGTCCCGCACCACTGCGGGTGCGGGATCGCTTCGCGAAAAACCCATTGGGGCGGCCTAAGGGCTTTGACCCAACACTTTTAATGTTGAAAATAGAGCCTTGAACTCTTCAATAGGCTCTATTGCAACAACAATGTTGTTTCTAACCCATATTCGTCTTATTGACATCTTAATCCAGCTCCTACGCTCTACATCGCCTATATCTCTCCGCCAAAGCGATTTAAAGTCCCGTAGGAAGCATTCTGAGAGCTTCAGGGCAATGCTTTTCTTGGATGGTATGTCATTTTGCAGTATACCTAAATTATTGTACTTTTGCAAGGATTCGTCAATCTCTCGGATTTGTTTAAGATACTCTTCATTTGTCAGCTCATCTGTATTATCAAACTTGAAATTAATTTTATTCTTTTTAGCTAATAGGTTCTTAATAGCCTTCATTTCATCCGAATTATCTTTATAGCTATCAAATGTTTCACTGATTTGTTTTAGCATTAATTTAACTATGTGTTCAGGGATCTGAAAACATTGCATATAATCAATTACTTGTTGATCTATGACCTGACAAGGGATATCAGGCTGATTGCAAGTTTTATTTTCTCTTTTGAATTTGCAGGTATAATAATGCAATTCATTGCCCTTCCTGTCATTTTGAGAATGGCAATACATTTTAGGTACAAACCAATTGTTTTTTTGATTTTCTCGTCCTTTTAAATGATTCAGGCAATGATGGCAATAAACTAATCCTTGTAATAAATAAAATCTATTTTTAGCTACTGGTCTACCAAAAGTTCTTCGTCTTTCACTTAATACTTTTTGTACATCGTCATATAAGTCTTGTGTAATAATGGGGGTGTGTTTGCCCATCGGCTCATCATAACCTCTTCTGGGAGAAGTAACATATCCCAAATATGCCTTATTTCTTAATATGTCTTTAATGGAGCTATGAGTAAATGGATTTTTATGTTTTGTTTTATAGCCCTTATCATTCAAGTATTTGGCTAAATTGCCCATTGAATATTTACCCGAGGCATAAGATTTAAATAAATCTATAACAATATTAGATTCCTTTTCATCAATATGCCATTCTTTTGCATATAAAGATCGTTCTCTTTCCTTGTCATATCCTAATTTTTTCTTTGAATAGCCCAATGGCGGTTGTCCAAGTGAATAGCCTTGTCTTCTTTTTTCAGCAAATGCATTTCTCATCCAAAATGATAAATTTTTTGAATAGTAGGCATCAAATAGTTCATTTATACCCTCATTGATAAATGAATTGGGATCATTCCAGTCCCCAAAATTTTGAGATACTGAGATGACATCAATACCTAAAATTTCTCGTAAATGTGTTTTGTACTTTCGTGCTTGTTCAACATTTCTGGCAAATCTGGAAGTATGATATACCAAAATAACATCAAATTTACCTTTTTCAGCATCTGACATCATTTGTTGAAAATCAATTCTTTTTGTAGCATTAGTACCTGAAATTAGATCCTTGTAATTAGCAATAATTTCAATGTTATTTTTTTTAGCGTATTCCCTTATGTCATTTTCTTGTTTTTGTGGAGAGTATCCTTTATCCTGAGCTTCAGTTGATTCTCTGATATAAATTGCCCCTAATTTGTGTTTATTTGTTGTTTTTTGCATATGTTTGTTGAATATTGATGTATTTATTGATGTTTAATCATATATGTAAATTATATCATTTTTATACAGGTATGTCAAGCATATTTTGGCTAAAATTAGCCCTATTTTGACAATACAAATAACGTATATAAAATGGCATTTTAGGTCACTTTTTTATGCTTTTTGAGCATATTTTGCACTTTAAAAAACAATTCTTCTGAAATGATAGGATTATGTTTTCCTTTAATATCTGGCTTTGACTTTCGTGGTGATGAGAGGTAGCCAATATAAGCCTTGTTTTTAAGGATCCCATAAATGGAATTGTGGGTGAACATTTTATTGTGTTTTGTCATTATCCCACTACAATTCAGTTCATCAGCTATACCTGAAAGGGTAAATTCTCCATCAGCATATCTTTCAAAAATATCAAGAATTAAATATTTATTGTCAGGATGAGGAATAATCATTTTATCGTTTAATTTTGACCTCATATAGCCTAAAGGCGGATTGCCTAAAAAGTATCCTTGATTTCTTTTTGACTGAAGAGCTTTTTTCATTGATTCACTTTGTTTTTGTGAATAATACTTTTTAAATGATTCTTTCAGCTTGTTAGAATTTTGCTGAACATTTTGATTTGGACTTGATTCTTGCATAATTTTAAAAAATTAGTAAATTATCATTTTTGGGGTCATTTTTTGGGTAATACGAGTTTGATTAATTTAAAGTCATTATGTTCTTTCCTTAGGAATTGAATTAGGTTATAAGTTGGGTTCTCTATTTTGTCTAAATTTAGCAATAAATTCTTTAATTTCTTTTTATATCTATCAAAAGAGCTACCTTTAAGTTTTGCCTTTAATTCTTCAAATGTTGCTGAAACTCCAATTTTAGTAGTCCTTTCCGCCAAATAATGTAATAAGGAATGGTTGATTATTGATAAATTTTGCGAATTTAATTTTTGCTCTAGGAGATTATTATTCATTTCAGATAATGATAATAGGTTTATATATTGGGGCTGAAAAATTTTATCAAATACATTAAGAAGAATTTGTCTGGCTATGTTTTGATCTTTAATCACATCGTAAAGGTAAAAATCTTGTTTTTTATAATGTATGAATTTTTTTAGCTCAGCATTTACACTTTTTTTCTGTTGGAGAGAAAATTCAAATCTTATTGCATTGTCTTTAAAATCTTCTAAATTTATTTTTTGTATAATCATTTTTTCCATTTCTGTGTATCCATTTGCTAATATCTCGCCAAATTTTGAATAAATTGCATAACCCTGTGTTGTGTTTAAAAATTTGAAGCTAATTCCTTTAATTTTTTGATCTTCTTTTGAATATTCCTTTAAGCTGACTTTTGAGCTTTGTTTAATATCAAATTCAGAGATTTTTTTTATAGCTTGATTGGCAGTTCCTAATTCGGCAGGTAATCTAATGACTTTTGAAAAGTCTATTCTTTTAATTGTAGCTGTTTGAAGGCTTGACTTGTCAGTTTTTATTCCAATTTCAAGTAAATTATTTAATAATTTCTGATAAATTAAATCTAAGTCTGATAAATCAATCTCATATAAATTAGTTCCATATATTAATTTGGGTAAAGAGACTTGAATTTCTAGGCTATTTAATTCATCATTGTTTGAATCCCTGCCTTTTTGAACCGTAATTACTGGAAAATATTGACCTTCCCGCTTTTTTTGGTCACGATATTTTTTACAATATTGGGAGCTAATTTCAAACCTATTTTGAACTTTATGTTTCCTTAAGCCATCTAATTTATTTTCTTTAAGTATCTGAAAATTGTTTTTAATAATTTTTAAAGTTACAGTATCTATCATAGGGGAGTTATTTAATTTAAAAGCATTTAAGTAGTTGCCTTATTTGAAGGAAACTCCCCAGAGAAACCTTCTTTTAAGGCAACTGCTTTAATGTTCTTATTCTTATATGTATTTAATAATTCAGGATGATTCTTGAATAATGTGCAAAAAAAGTCAGCCAGCTTGCTTGCGACTAATTCTGCGTTTTTATCATCAATTATTAATTTTTCATTTGTCTTTTTGTTCATTTGATTAAAATAAAAAAATGACCTTAATTATAAGGTCATCATATCTTACCGACTATCGTATGAATTCAGATGAATTTCATATGAATACTATTTTTTCAAGTATTCAGGATTAATTTTTACTTTTTTCATATCTTTAATCAAAAAATCTATGCAAGTAGTTTTTTTAGCAATGTTATTATTTATCTCTCCTGATGAATTATATCGGGATTTATCTAATTGATCCTTTTTTATGCCAGGCAAATCAGTAAAATCAAATTCAGGATCAAGTTTTTCTTCTATGTCAATATATTCCCACTCCCTAGTCAGATCTTCAAAGAGACAATCTAATATTTCATATTGCTTACGCTTTTTTGCAAATTCAATCTGCTTACCTTGAAATGTTAATATTTTCTTTTTAGAGTCATAAGTAGGCTTATTTGTTATAATGTTATCGGCTCCATTATTACATCCTAATTTTTTAGAAATAAGTTTATAGTTTTTATAGAAATCATTAGTCAAAATGATGTTATAAGCCCCGCATCTCATTAGCTCAGGGTGCTTGCATAGATTGTCTGATGTGATTAAAATATCAATTTGTTTTGAATCCAGTTTTAATTCTTTAACTATAATTTTTTCTTTTATAAGGATTTTAATTATTTCAGGTAATAATTCTTTGTCTATTTTATAAGTTGTTAAAACAAGAGGTTCAATTGAAATTATTTGTTCATCTATTTCTTTATTTAATGCAAATAAAGCAACCTCTTCTTTTAGGTATTTAAGAAATTTGCAAATATTTTGTTTTAATTCTAAATCCATATGGAAAAAATATCAATTATAATTTGATAGAATTTAGGAGTAGTTTATAAGAGTCTTCAATGTCCTTGAATTTTAAATTCTCAAAAATTGAATTTTTTATTTTTGTCATTGCTTCTTTGGCTTGTTCCTTTGTCATACCATTTTGAATTAGCCGATTTTGTATAGATGCTATTTTATTTTTTTTATCAGGTAAATCTGATTGTGCGAATTGTGGCATTGATGATCCTAATACCTTATTGATATTTCGTGTTATGAAATCATTTTTCAGGAAATCTTCGCCTGTTATGCATTCTATGTTTGAATTAATATCTTGATAATTTAACCATTTGCCTGATCCTTTATCTTGTTGATATAATTTTTGTTGTTCTTTGGCTGGTATGTCACTATCGCTGATTATAATACATTCACGACGGGCAAGTTCAATCATTGAAGTTATGTTGTTTATGTTCTTGACACCTTTTGCGTGGCATAGACCTATATCTTTATATTTATTCTTTAAAGTCAGCGAAGACCCCGCTATTGCCACTTGAAATAATCGTTTATCATTCCAGCCCTCAAAAATAATGTTTTTTCTTTTTAAAATATCAAAGATAGAATGACCTAAGGCATTAAATAATACTTCTTCATCGGCAATATTTGATGCACCAGCTTGTTCAACAGAGGTTTTTTCATCTTTTTTCTTTACTATATAATGCCTAGCTATATCGCTAGAATCAATCATAAATATTGAATGTGTGCTATAAACGACATAATTGGTCTTTGAAATTTTTATTAATTCATCTCTTAAATATCTAGCACCTGTTGGGTGAAGCCCAATTTCTGGTTCATCTATTAAAATTAAAGTGTTTTGAATATCATTTGTTTTGACATTGGCAGAAATTATTAGAAGAAAAGTTACAAATCGTTTAAATCCATCACTCCTTCTTGCAAAGTCAACAACATTTTTTTCTTTAATACCTGGAATGATTTTATCAGCATTAAGATGTAATGAGAATTCTATATTTTTATATTCTTTCCAAACATCTCTAAAATGAGTAGTTGTTTTTTTTGCAATTCCATTTAAATAATTTTGGAATTGATTGTCTGTTCCTTTCCTTTTTTCCACAATACTATCATTTATGTTGTCGATGCCTGCTAAAGAAAACATATTTTTAAGAGGTAGGCATACGTCTGGATTATTTGCAAAATCAGCTATTTTAATTTCATTTGGTAAAAGATTACTTTCATCATATTCCCAAAATAATGTGTTTGGTAAATTCTCTTCAGTAATTGTTGTAATTGCATCGCTCACAATTGAAGTAAAATCTTTTATGTCTGCATTTTCCAAATAATTATCTGGAATATCTTTAATATCACTTGCACGGATAAGTTGATATTGTGAAAGTTTATATTTTTCACCTTTTAAATCAATTTCAAAATCTGGCGGGCAGGTATTAGTAGGTTTTTTCCATTGATCTAATAAAGAGTATTTGTTTAATGACCAACAAGTAAATCTTTTTTTCTCTTCTAAAATATCTGCAATATATAATCCTTGACTATTAGTAGTACAAAATTTTTTTAAGGTATATTCTTTTTTATCATAGGAAACAATTTTTGGGTTTTTTGAGCTCGTAAGAATATTTGATAATACCTCTTGAAATAATTTGTCTGATTCTTCTTTCTCAAAGCTAAAAATGAAACGGACATAAGATTCCTTAATAGTTGATTCGTTTGGCAGTGCTTCTCTTAAGTCATCATTCTTAACAGGGCTCATATCTGTATCCAATAATGATAATGCATCTAATATGTTAGATTTACCAGATTCATTAATGCCAACTAATATGCGACAAGTCGTATCAAGGTTTATTGCATCATCATCAATTGATCTGAAATTTTTAATTTGTACTTTTTTAAGTTTCATAATTTTTATATCAATTATAGCTCTTTGTTTGAGCTAAGTTAATCAGAGTTTATCACATTTTTGTTTGAAGTTAAAGGTCTTAAAAAGAGAGCTGAATAAACAAAAAGCGAGGGGTGGTGTCCTCGCTTTTTTATAAAAAGGGTGGGGGAAGGGTGTAATTAGTGTAATTAATTTGGCATATTACAACACGATTGTTGAGATTTGTAAATGTAAAATGGCGTTTTACATTCTAATCTCTAAAAATAAGCTATTTCTCTGCTTCTTCATATACGCCCATTTTAGCCCCGAAGAATGATGAGACATTGCTATAATCTTTAAAGATGTCAAAATGTATATTTTTAGTTCCTGCATTTGCTGATTCACAAGTTACTATTTTTTCTGCTGTTTCAGCGTCAACAAATGTCATTGTAATTTTATTTGTAGTGTAGCCAACTAAATAATTATCCATTTTGTCATCAGTTTTTTGTTGTTCGCCATTTGTTAGACCTTCCAGTGATTTGGGATCAAATATCGCTGAATTAAAAAGCGAACAGGTCATATTTACTAAATAAGGTACTGTAGTTACTTTTTCACCTAAAAAATCAGTGTATTCTTCGTCGTCTTTAATTTTGTAAATCATTTCAATTGAGGCTACTTTAGTAATTTTATTTCGTCTTATGGTAACATCAGAATTATCGGTGGAATAAGTAACATCATCAGTTATTATCTTATTGTTTGTAGTCGTTGTACCTTCTTTGGTCTTTTCAACCTTTTGTCCACAACCAGATAAAACAATCAAAAAGATTGGTATGATGAATATCGCCAATTTGATTTGTTTCATAATTATAAATTAAATATATTAGATTTATAGCCAACTATCAGAGCAAGAGATTGATTCCATTTGCAAGCTCTTTAAATCATTTACATTCTTTAGATCTTTACCGTCAATATCAAATATAAAAGCTTTAAGATATTTATCATCTGTGCTAATTATGTTGCCATCTGCATCTATATTTTTTCTCTCAAGTATTGGCTCGTAAATATAAAGCGGTTTGCAATATAATTTTTTCGTACTTTCTCCTGCATCTGAACCATTTTTGCAAGTGAAATAATCTCTCCCAAAATCTGAAAGGTCAGGCTTGTTTGATAACAAGAAATTATTGCTGAATTGCATATCCAGTATAAAGTCTGCATATAAATATAGCGTGTCATATCCAGCATCACTTTGTGCCCAGAAAAAATCATATTTTGAGCCTGTTTTAACAATATCAGGGCAACTGTTTTTGTCTTCTTTTTCAGCAACCGCTTGATTAGTATTGGTTTTGTTATCCAATACAACTCCTGGTTTATTTTCCGTTTTACTATTGGAGCTATAACTTAACATCAAAACAATTAAAATTGCTATGCCAATTCCTAGCCAAATATAAAATTTTTTCTTATCAAAAGGTATCTTGTCTTTTTTTGCTTCTTGCAATGCTAATATACCACCAATAATCAACAATGCTCCCGCTATTAAATATCCACCTGAAATTGCAATTAAGCCATTTATTCCAGCAGTAAGCATTAAATAGCCAGATGTTCTAAGGTTATTATGTACCATTATTCCTCCAACAATTCCCATTATTGATAAAATTACAGCAATAAGACTGGCGATAATAATGTCAGAGCCTCCGCCAAAGGCTGAACTGATATTGCCTACAAAGTAGCCAAATGTTGCTCCTACTAATCCAGCAACACCTCCAATTATTCCCAATATCATTATTGAGGTTTTTTTCATAGAATAAAATTAATAATTAAGTTATTTAATTTTTATAGACCATTCGCCATCTGCATCAATTGTCAATACATAAACTCCTTTATCCAAACCTATAGCGGTTGATCCTGTGAAATTTCCGATTTCATTTACTATTAGGTCTTCATATTTTCCATTTGAAGTTAATATTTTAACAATGAAGTTTGAGCTACCAGTATGTGTTAATTCAAAAGTTGTAAGCCCGCCATTAGAACTGAAATATTTAACTTGTTGTCCATTGCCTGTCAATGTTGTGGGGGGTAAAGCCCCCGTCAAATTTCTGGGTTGTTTTATTGTTATATTCCAACTTCCATCTGAATCTACAACTATCACATAATCTCCAGCAGTTTCAATCCCAACTACGCTCTCGCTTACAGTATTACCTATTTCATTAGCTAATAAATCCACATATTGACCTTGGCTATCCAGTAATTTAACAATAAAATTAGAACTTCCAGTATTATTTAGCTCAAAAAGTGAAAGACCTGCTTCCAGTTTGAATTTATTTGTAACTTGTTGTCCATTGCCATTTAAAACAATATCATTGATAACCGTATTAGCAGTAGGTGTAGGTGTCGGTGCTGGTGTTGGAGTGGGGGTAATAGTAGGTGTTGGAGCTGGTGTTTGTGCTGGTTCTGAAACAGTATTTGTCGGATTGGCATTAAAATTTTCATTAACATTGATTAATGACAAATCTTTATTGGTAATTCCAAGCCCAAGAAAACGCATTATTCCATAAGCGGCTTCCCCGTCTTTCATATAGATCCTTCTGCAAGTTTTAGGATAAATATACCAAGCCTCGCCGTGTTGCTGAACTTGAAGTAATATTTTACCTTTTAATCTATTCGCTGTTGCATTAATTGAGCAAATGGAGGTGGCTAATTTCATTTCACTTGTAGATGAAACAGACGGTATTTTTGTTAAATCAGTATCAGTGATTCCTAATCCAAAATTACGCATCATCTGATATGCAATAGCACCATCTTTCATATAATATCTCATAGAGTCTGTGGGGTTGACATACCAAGCCTCGCCATTGGCTTCAACTTGTAATAAAATTGTGCCACTTAGTCTTTGGGCTAATGTTGTTGTGGCTGAAGCAAGCGATGTAAAGCCTAATACGCCGATAATCGCCATTAATAAGATTTTTTTGAACATAATTTTTACCTTTCTTTTCACAATTAAGACATTGTGAAGTTGTTGGATTAGTTGTTTAGATTATAGTTTATATTTTATTTAATAATGAAAGATGGCGATTATAGGCTTCTGTAAAATCATTGAATGCTTCAAAATTACTAAACAAATAGCCTTCTTCTAAGCCATCTTCCGATTGAAAAAACAATTCACCATATTTAACAATAGGAATTTGATAATTCCCATTAAATCGTTTATCCATAGACCCATCTTTATTTGCTTTTCTCCAAGTATGATCTACGATTTCTGTATCTTTCGGAACACTTTCTTCTTCTATGTATCCTATAAGTTCAAAGGTATTTTTAATAACTTTTAAATCAAAAATACCAAATTTTTGGGTGTCTTTAAATAAAACCATAAATGTAGGATAAATAAATATATCTGCTCCATTTGCATTAGGGATATAAATATAATCTAAATCACTTTTAATAAAATCAATATCTTTTCTGGTATTACCATCTATTAAACTACGCTTCATTGAAGTTTTGGCTATTGTTCGCATTTTTACCCTATCTGCATCTTCTGTGTATGTTAGATCCCAAATTTTTTCACTTTTCATTAGCTCTGAAAAATTATCTATGCAATTTAACCAGCTTTTTTCCATTTGAGATTTATCTGCAAAAGTAAGCTTTACATAATTTTCTGAAATTTTCATTTCCAATTTTTTAATAACCTCTTGCTGATTATTTTTTAATTCTTTGATTTTTTTATAGAAAAAACCAAATATCAAAAGATAACTTAAAAAGTAAATGGATTTTAACCAAAAAAGTTTAGACTTTGCTGATTGTAGTTTTTTAAGAAGTTCAATCTTTTGATTATGAATATCAGTTATCTGTTGGCGTAATTCAATAAAATTCTTACTTGTAATTGTGAGGGCTTTATTAGAGCTTCTTATAATATTGCCTGTATTGGGAACCTCTTTGTTCTCAGATTTCTCATTATTATTGTCAGGCAACTTGCTTCCGCAATGTTTGCATTTTATAGCCTCATCTTTTATTTCTTCTGCACAAAATGGGCATTTTTTCATAATTGTTAGTTTAATTAGTTAAATTTCCCCAAACAAAAAGGGGCAGCCGACCCGACTACCCACTGTTCACGAAGCCCAAAGGTTCCGTTTTGTGGAGGTTGACTGCCCGTCTTTATCCGCAAAAACGGATAATTAGACGAGCAAGTCTAAAATGGGCTAGTGATTGAACATATTGGGTAGTCATTAATATTATAGTTTATTTCTTGGCAAAAGCCAAGGGTCATATAAAATAGATTTTATATGATTTTGGAAGTTAAATTTTCAAAGAACATAACAAAAAAACAGGGTGAAAACCCTGCTTTTTGTCAGTGTGGGCGAGTACTGGGAATCGAACCCAGGCTAACGGGACCACAACCCGCTGTTCTGCCATTAAACTATACCCGCCATATTTCATATTAGTTGTTTAATTTCTCTAATAAAATTATTTTTTCAAGTGGAATGGATATATCTCTGCCCGTAATATCTTCTTGAATGTGAAATACTATGTCATTAAACCCAGAATCAAATTTAACATCTAAAATTTTGCATTTAATTTCTTCATTGTTTTGTATTGTAATTTTGTGCATAATCTTTATTTTAATAATAGTGCTAATATGGAAATCAATAATGCAATTCCAGAAAAAATCAAAGCAATTATTGCCGTTTTCTTCTCAAAATTTTTAATATGTTCCAATGTGTCAAATTGGATTTTATCATTAAATGTTAATATTAGTCCGCATTTAAGGCAAGAAATAAGTGCTGGCAAATGTCCATTAATATTAATTTCAGCCCCTTTATATATTTGCCATTGGTGTTTACATTTTGTTTGTTCTTCTAATGCTCCTGGCTTCATAAATTTAATTATTTCAATTTGTTTAAATACATTTCACAATTCATCAATTTGATTGATAACATCAATTTATTGCATTGAAAGTCTTTGGTCAAGGGGAATCGAACCCTTGTAACTGGGACCACAACCCAGTGTTCTACCATTGAACTAAGGTCGCCATGGCGTCCCCGTGAGGAATCGGACCTCAATCTAAAGCTTAGAAGGCTTTCGTTCTATCCATTGAACTACGGGGACTTATTTGATTGTAAGTAGCATCCATTGTCCGCCAGAGGCGGACCCGCCTTTGGCGGGAACTACGGGGACTTATTTAATTGTAAGTAACATCCATTGTCCGCCAGAGGCGGACCCGCCTTTGGCGGGAACTACGGGGACAAAATCCGCTCTGTCATTCCGAATGTACATGAGGAATCCCTTTGAATTACCGTATCCAGAGAGATCCTTCGCTTCCTGCCTGCCGGCAGGCAGGTGCTCAGGATGACAGAGCGGATTTTAATTTAAAAGTCAAAAGTATGGAGTAATTTTAGCAAAAATTTTAGCTTTTGTCAATGTTACTTTTTGCGTTTTTTTGCCTTAAATGATTTAAAGATATTTTTAAAATTAATATTAGGCAAATCTTGATAAATATTAATTGCGTTAGGGCTAGTCAAGCCTAATTTTTCTTGTAAATCTTGGAGCTTAACGCCTTGTTTGAGCTGGTTAAGGGCAAAAGTATGGCGAATGACTGCGGGGGTGACTTTTTTAGGCAGGCCAGCTTGTTGGGCATACTTTTGGACCGTTCTTTGAATACTGCGCGGCGTTAAAGCTTGGTCCTTTTTACTTAAGTTTCTTGTTAAATTGGCTCGGTCATGATTAGTAAATATAAATTCAGATTTGTCTTTTCTGGCTGCTAAGTATTTTTGCAGATTAAATCTGGCTTGGTTTGATAAATTGGTTATCCGTGGCTTTATTTTCTTTGCCCTTAGCAAAATTTCTGATTTCGTCAAATTAAGATCATTTTTCTTTAAGTTAGCTAATTCTGAAACGCGTAATCCAGTGGCTAATAAGGTTTCCAGTAAGGCTTTGTCGCGCAATTTAATGATTTCCTGCTCTTTGGAATTAAGGGGAGCTGCCAAGAATTTTTCCAATTCCGAACTTTCCAAGTATTCAATTTGTCTTTTGGGCAATTTAGACAATTGGATTTGTTTGGGCATTAAAGCTTTAACTTGCTTTTGGTTTAAATATTTTAAAAAAGTACGCAAAGCAATCAAATGGTAATTTTGTGTGTTTTTCTGGAGAGTGCGACCATTTTTGTCCCTTTGCTTATTTAGCCAAAGTTTATAGTTTTTTATTAATTTAGCATCAACTTGACCAATTTCTTTATTTTTTACCCAAAATAAAAAACGCCGCAAGTATAAATTGTAATTCCTGATTGTCTCAGGCAAGCGTTTTTTCTCCTCAGCTAGATAGGCAAGAAAGTCTTTAATTAGGTTTTGAATGGAAGTATCCATGGATATTTTTATTCCAAATAAACTATTTAACCTATAAACCAATTAACTCTTTTATTTTACGACACCGTAGGAATTTTTACAAATAAAAATCACGTCATTGAAGACGACGTGATTTAGAACCCCTCATCTTTTGGTTATTTCTTTTACAATTATACCATTTCGGTTTAAAAATTGTTCGATTTTTTTTGAATCAATTTCTTTATAAAAATAGTCAACTTCTATCAAGTTTTTATTCTCCCATGTGCAGAAATTTAATATCCCGGGCAATGTTTTACCACTGCTCTCCAAAAACCAGCCAGGGCTACCATGGTAATCTTTTAGTTTCTCTTCATCAAGTTCAATTATGGTATAGAAATTTTTCCTTAAGTCCGGATTTAAAATTTTATCAATGAAATTTAAAAGTTTTTTAAACATAGTTTTGAGTTTATTTGCACTTTAAATAATATAAGAAACAATAATCTTCGTCAATTTTTACAAATTAAAAACCCACCTAAGGTAGTGGGTTAAATCTTCTCCCGTTAGTGTCCGATTATCGGCTTTTTGGTCTGGCATAAGGATATTTGGATAACATCACTTTCCTTATCACCTCCAGGCAGATGCAGAGTAGCCGGTATTGTTTTGGTCTCAAACGGGCCTTGGTTTTGGGTTTCCTGGCCATTGGATTTTTTTGCACCTTCTTGTTTGGGAGGTTCTTTGCATCCAGACAAGATGTTGGGCCGTGAAATAAGCTTGCTCAAGTTGGCAGAGCCACAATTGAGGCACTTTAGTTCTTTTTCTTCCTCAGGCTTCCCAATCAGGCACTCTTGCACAGCGCCGCAAGCTTGACACCTATACTCATACAGTGGCATGATTCCCTCCTTCTAATTTTTGTTGGTTTTTCTCACCTTGACTTTTTAATTTAGCAAAATAGAAAGATTTTGTCAATTTAATGAGCCAAAGAGCTTGACGAGAGTGATTTTAAATGTTAATATGGCCATATAATTAAAGTAAAGCGTTTTCTCGGTTAGAGGCCAACCCTCTTACTTGGTTAAGCGCATTAGAAAGGTATACTATGCCCTTAAGCAAAGAACAAAAAGACCGCGTCATAAAAAAGTATCGCGTGCATGAGACAGATACTGGTTCAGCCGAAGTCCAAATTGCTATTTTGACTGAAGAAATCAAGCAATTGACCAACCATATGAAGCAGCATAAGCATGATTTTTCTTCCAGGCTCGGTCTAATTAAAAAAGTCCAGGAAAGAAAAAAACTCTTAAACTACCTAAAAAGAGAGAATCCAGATAGCTATAAAAAGTTAGCCAAAGAATTAAAATTAAAAATAATTGAATAATTCAAGGCCCCGTGTAAGACGGGGTTTTGATTTAAAAAATATGATCAAGCACAAAGAGCAAAGAGTCGGCGTTTTCGTCGATGTTCAGAATATGTATCATTCAGCCAAGCATTTGTATCAGGCCAATGTTAATTTTCAGGAAATTTTAAAAACAGCTATTTCCGGTCGCAAATTAATCAGGGCCGTTGTCTATGGTATTGTTTCACCAGGCGGTGAAGAAAAAAAGTTTTTGGAAACCCTGACTAAGCAAGGTTTTGAAGTTAAGGTCAAAGATTTGCAGATTTTTCCTGGTGGCGCGAAAAAAGCTGATTGGGATGTAGGGCTGGCAGTTGACGCCATTAAAATGGCAGATAAGCTGGATGTAATTGTCTTAGTCAGTGGTGATGGCGATTTCATTCCCTTGATTCATTATTTGCAGGAAAATAAGGGCTGCCTAGTTGAACTGATTTCTTTTGAGCGTAGCACTTCAGGTAAATTAATTGAGGCGGTAGACGATTTTACTGATTTAGGTAAAAATCCTGGCAAGTATCTTTTGAAGTCAGCCGCCAGAAGAAGACGATAGAAAAATAAAGTTTAAAATTTAAATAATTAGTGACTAATTAATTTTTAATGACTTAAGGTATAAATTCTGTCATTAAAACATTTAGAAATTGATTAAAAATTGGAAATTAATAATTGATAATTAATTAAGTGCTGGTCGGCAAACATACTGGTGCTTGTTATCAAACAAGTTCAGGAGTTTGCTGGTCAGATCAGAAAGCAAAAATTTATGTTAAAAAGTTTTCGTTTTGAACGGGAAATTGCTGGCCGCAAGCTCATTATTGAGACTGGTAAGTTAGCTAACCAGGCTCATGGCAGCGTGACAGTATCTTATGGAGATACTGTTGTTTTAGCTACGGCAGTAATTTCCAATGAAACAAGAGAAGGGATTGACTTTTTTCCTTTGACTGTTGAATTTGAAGAAAGACTTTATGCGGTGGGTCGCATTAAGGGTTCGAGATTTATAAAAAGAGATACTCGCCCTGGTGATGAAGCAGTTTTGAATGGCCGTATGATTGACCGCGCTATCAGGCCTTTATTTTCTGAAGAAATCAGAAATGAGGTCCAGGTAATTTTAACTGTTTTGTCAGTAGATGGTGATAATCCTTCAAAGATCGTTGGCTTAATCGCTGCTTCGGCAGCTTTGGCCATTTCCAATATCCCTTGGAACGGACCGATTGGCGGCTTGAACGTTGGCTTAAAAGACGGCCAGTTCATCTTAAACCCGACCGTGGCGCAGTTAAATGAAGGTGATTTGGAATTGACTTTGGCTGGAACAGCAGAAAAAGTTATTATGGTGGAAGCAGAAGCCAAGGAAGTTCCTGAGGCCACTATCTTAGAGGCATTTAAATTCGGCCAAAAGGCGATTGGCGATATTGTTGATTTGATTAATGAGGTTGTGAAAAAAGCCGGAAAGGAAAAATTAGGGCTTTTGGAACTAATGACTCAAGAAACAGAAGAAAATTTACAAAAGAAAAAGGATATTCTTAAAATTGCCGATGAATTTATTTCTGAAAAAGTAAATCCTTATTTGTTGAATGAAGTAAAACCGACCAAAGCTTTGCGCAAGCATAGTATGCACGAACTGATGAATGAATTGCATAAAGAACTCTTGGAAAAAGGCTTTGAGGATGAGCTAGTCCATTATGCCTTAGAAAGATCTTATAAGATAATTGACCAGAAAGTTTCAGCGGCCATTTTGGAAAGAGAAAGCAGGGTTGATGGCAGAAAATTAAATCAAATTCGCCCGCTTTCATTTGAAGTTGGCATTTATAAAAGATTGCACGGCACTGGCTTGTTTGCCCGCGGTGAAACGCAGGTTTTATCAGTTGTCACTTTAGGTGCTCCTGGTGATGCGCAGGTTTTGGACAGTATGGAAGAAGTGGGTGAAAAAAGATATATGCATCATTATACTTTCGCGCCATTTGCTGTGGCTGAAGTCAAACAGATGCGCGGTTTAGGACGCCGGGAGATAGGGCATGGTGCATTAGCTGAAAAAGCTTTAGCGCCTGTATTGCCAAGCAAGGAAGAATTTCCTTACACCATCAGAGTGGTATCTGAAACTTTGGGCTCTAATGGTTCCAGCTCTATGGCCTCAACCTGTGGTTCTACCCTGGCTTTATTGGATGCAGGTGTGCCAATTAAAAATCCGGTTGTGGGGATTGCTATGGGTATGGCTACTGACGGCAAAGGCAAATACAAAATCATTACTGATTTGCAGGATTTAGAAGATGGCCCGGGCGGTATGGATTTCAAAATAACGGGTACAAAAAATGGATTAACCGCTATTCAAATGGATACAAAAACTGATGGCTTGACTTATAAAATGGTGGCGGAAACTTTGACTCAAGGCCGGGAAGCTTTGGATCAGATTCTAAAAGAGATGGCCAAAGTTATTGCCGAGCCAAGAGCAGATTTGTCTCCTTATGCACCAAGAATTACAACCTTTACTATAGCGCCTGATAAAATTAAAGACGTTATCGGTCCTGGCGGCAAGGTTATTAATAAGATCATTGATGAAACCGGCGTGTCCATTGATATTGATGATGATGGTTTGGTCATGGTTACTTCTAATAATCCCGAAATGTCAGTCAGGGCAGTAATGACAATCAAAAATATCGTCAAAGTTCCTGAACCAGGAGAAATTTATAAAGGCAAGGTAGTGAGGATTATGGACTTCGGGGCTTTTGTGGAAATTTTGCCCGGTAAAGACGGCATGATTCATATTTCCAAATTGGCGCCAGGCCGAGTTAATAAAGTAACTGATATTGTTGAAGAAGGCATGGAAGTGACAGTCAAAGTGATTGAAATTGACAACCAGGGCAGAATTAATTTGTCATTAGTTGAAGGTGGCAAGCCTTTTATCCCTGGCAGTGGCGGTGACAATTATCGAGAACGCAGTGAGCACAGAGATTTTGGCCGTCGGCCAGCTAGGAAACCAGGGTTTTTTAGAAAAAGAGAAAGATAAAAAATAGAATATAAAAAAAGAAGGCGCGTAAACGCTTTCTTTTTTTATTAGTAAAATTATGTTTTACCAATTTTCCAAAATGCCTGAAAATATTGCTCATAAGACTGGGCAATTTTTTCATTTTCAATGACAAAAATAACTGGTTCTTGTTCCACTAAAATCATGATAGTTTTATTTTTATAGACATTAATCTGCATCGGGCCAGTAAATTCCTTGGGCAGATATTTTACCTCGGCAAAATTAAAATTTTTAGGATTTTTTTTGACATACTCACGAGATCTTTCGGCAAATAAAAGTTTGGCATAGATACCAGCTTTTTGTCTGGCCTGGTGATATTTTTGGAAAAATTCCACAAAACCCTTGTATTGGCTTTCAATAGTAATATTGGCATTAATTACATGATATTCTTCGCCGCGCTTCAGGTCATGTTCAATCATGTTATAAAAGATATTTTTAAATTCCTCAAAGCCATAATAATTTTTAACTTGCTGGTTCCATAATGTTTCAAAATATTGCCGGAAAACTTTAACAAAACTCATATTTTTTATTTCCACAATAATAATGGGGTCAACATAGCTGATCAATTCTACCCTATCAAAATAAACTTGAATGCCGACTGGATTATTAAATGTACGCGGTAAAAACCTGACAAATTTTTTATTTTTCTCTCCCTGACCATAAATATCCTTAATTAAATTCCATGATTCACGCACATCCTCATAGCTTAAAAGTCTAATCTGAATATTTTTTTCTAATCTTAATTTCTCATATTTAAAAATAAAATTATTTTTCTGCATAATATCAGTCCAACGCTTACCGCCAGCGCCTAGAACTAAATATTCACCATTAACCGGAGTGTTTTTTATATTGTTGTAATGCAGGGCCTGAAAGCCTTCGACCCCCTCATATATTTTAACTTCCTGGGCTGCTGCGCCCTTTTTTTGTTTAGCTAATAATTCAGGAATTAAGTCTTCAGCCAAGCTTTGCTTTTTTTTAATATTTTCCACGATTTTTTGCGGGTCAATAATGGCAAAGTTTTGGCGGTTATTTTTTATGGTTGATTGGATTAAATCTAATTTTTCCAATTCTTCCAACGTGTTATAAACCACCTGGCGATGCAAGCTGGTTTTTTTAATAATCGGGCCGACTGTGGTTTGTCCCAATTCCAAAAGCGCCAGGTAAATTTTAGCTTGGTTAGGGGAATAGCCTAATTGTTGTAGTTCTTTTTCCATATATTTCTATGTCATGGTGAGGCTCTCGAACCATGACATAGTAATTGTCACCCTTCGAGAGCCCCAGGGTGACATGGATGATTGTCAAAATTTAAGTATAAAAATACAGAATTTCGCTAACTATAGTCATTATAGCATATATAATTATTGTCGTCAATAGATGTTGACGATAATTATAAAATGTGCTATACTACTTGATCAAGCTGAAAATTAGGCTTGCAGTTCATTTCAAAAAAGGAGGAAAACAATGGATGATCATGAACGCAACTGGGAGAAATATGGTTGGGACAAAGTTAGTCGCCTTAATTTATGGAAGGCAGAGAAAAGAAAGAAAAGAATGCCCAAACTGATCGGTGCAGAAGCACTAGCAAGAATTGAAAGTGAACACGATGTACTTTTAAGCTTCATGACATTCGAGGGTAAAGAATGTTTTCATGTTTGGTCCAAGCTCATGAAGCCGTGCCTTGGGAAGATTCTTTCTAAAGGTAAAATTTTTACCGAAAAAGAATTGGAAGACGAAGTTATCAGCCTGCATGGCTTGGCCTGCCTTATCTCTTAGATAAATTTTTGAGGGATAAGGAGCGTTGATTCCTGAGGTATGAACTAGTAAGTTCATACCTCTCCTTTTCCCAGCCCAGCAAAAGTTGCTGGATTGAGAATTGGACTTTGACAAGTGTTTGCTAAAGTTTTGGCTTATTAAGAAAGGAGGAAACAGATGAAAAGGATTGTTTTCGCGGCAATAGCGGTTGTCATTTTATTGGCAACCTCGGCAATGGCTGGGCAGGTGCGCTTACAAGGGTATTACGATACCCGCGAGCAGGAGAACATTACCTTGCTCGGTTACACCAGCTTGCCCCATAACTTCGGGGTCTGGGGATTTGTGGATTTCTGGACCAATCGGGCTGACTCGGAGACTGGTACGGATGACGAGGCTGATTTTACTTCGTTCTACGGGGAAGCCAACCTCAACTACAGCTTGAGCAAAGACTGGCACCTAATGCTGGAAGTCAATGACGGCTCAGCAGTATTCGCAGTTCTTCGACCCGGCATTCAGTATTGGGCTCAGGTGCCGACTGGAAAAGTTGGCATTAAGCTGTTGCCATATCGAGTGGACCTGGTCGAACAGAATCCGGCGCCTGATCCTAGTGGTCAGCTGGGCTTGAGCTGGCGTTTTGACTGGCTGGATAACAAAGTCTTTTTTGAAGGTTTTGCTGACTTTAACTGGTTGTGGCAAAACCAAAAAGACTTTTATCCTTTCTGCACCGAACCGCAGCTGGGAATCAATCTCAGCCAGAACTTCGCCTTCTTGGTGGAATACCGCTACGCCAGTCTCAATAGCCTGACCAAGGATGCTGATCAGGGTTGGGGTATTGGCCTGGAATATCGGTTCAAGTAATTGTCACACTTCGAGAGCCTCAGTGTGACAATTAAACATCAAGCCCTGTGTCGCAAATGACGCGGGGCTTTTTTAGTTTGACAATTTTGCTTTTACCTGGTAAATTGTTTAATTGGCAGCTAGACTGCCAAGTAAATTCAAAATCAAAGAAGGGAGGTGTTCCAGAATGTCGGAAATGGTCATTCGCTTAGAGCAGGCCTTGCGTTTGTGGGAAGATGCTTGTTTTTTAAGCCAGGCTATTCACCATCTGGAAATAGCCAATGGTCAAAAGACGGCCATCCCTTTAAGTGGCCCCATTGTTCATTATGCTGAATTCCGAGATTTTGTTCTCAGAGCTTTGCCTAATTTTGACCCCTTAGATTTTGATAGAAGATTCATGGGATCAGCAGACTTGAGCAAGGTACTAGGCGATCTCTGGAACCTGCCTCATTCCTTGCTCTTATGGTCAGCCTGTTCACGCCGAGTCTACCATCTTAATGCGGATATCCAGCTGCTGTTTAATGCGACTTCGGTCAGCAATATTTGCTGGCAAGATATTGGCTTGCCTTTTGAGGCTTTCGCCATTAGTTTGGAGCGGCCGATTTTGGGAACCACCCTGAACCAGGAATATGATGTCATTTTGTTCAGCAATTATCAGGTTGCTCCGGGCTTGTTTTTCTATGAATTCAGACTACTGCCAACCTCGTTGCAAAACTATCAGCCTTTGAGCCAAGAGGAAATTAACCTGGTCAAAGATTTCATTAAGCGGAAAAAGTGGCACAAGCTTCAGGCTAAAATTCTGCACCTAGCCAAGCGTTTGCCTGACCGGGTTATCTATCCTTGCTTTACTTTCCCTCTGGACGAGGTAAATAAAAAAGCCAAAATCAGCGAGTCGATTCTGGAATTGGCTCAACGAGCTGTGGTCCGACTTCAAGGTGAGAATGTTAAATTTTTTACCCCAGAAGGATCCATTGTCATGCCTATGGAAGGGAATACTGCAGCAAGGATCATGGCTGGGCTTTGTCTTTTTCTGACCACCAAAAGTGGCAGACAAGTAACTGGTCGCCGACAACATCAGCCAGCAACTTGCCGAAACATCATGGGTCCTAATTTAATTACTGACCCTGCTGAGATTTTCAAGGTGGCTTCCAGCCGGAAACTCACAGCAGGAGAAAGTTCAGCCTTTTCGCGGGGGCTAAAAGGCAATGGCAGTGAAAAAAGCTTTCACTTTCGCCAAGGTACTTGGCGCAAGCCACCTGGCCAAGGCTGCGATCTAAGTGCAAAAAAAACAATTTGGGTGCAACCTTGCCTGGTCAGAGCAGATTTGCTTTTCCCTGGAAGGCTGCCGCCTGGAACAGAAATTAAATTGCAATAGACCTTGAATTATCAAGGTCTTTTTTTGTTTAATTTAAAAGTTTTGTTATACTTTTTATATATGACTCTTTGGCATCAACGCCTCATTATTTTTTTAAGCAAAATTTTGGCTGTAATGATCGGCATTATATTGCTAATTTTAGTTTTGTATTATAATTTTTACTTTAAAAAAGATAACTTGATTAAATATGTGCCGCAAAGAGCTATCTTATACCAGACAATGCATTTAGATAAGGAATTATTGAGAATTCCATTAGCGCAAAAATTGCAGCAGGAACTAGCCTTACCAATCAATCTGAATGATCTTGATTTGTCAATTTTGAATCCCTTAGCAAATTATAATTTTAGCTGGGCGCTCATTCCCGACCAACAAGCAGACTGGCAATATGATTATCTCTTGATTTTTAATTTGAAAGAAACCAATGGCCGCTTACAGCCTTATTCTCAAATTATTGATCAAATCCATTGGCATCAGGCCATTATTACGAATCAAGTTTTAGACAGGAAAATTTTAGCTGTAAGTAATTCAGAAAAATTAATTGGAGAAATCCAGGAAATTAGCCGCCAAGAAAAGCCAGCCTTGGCTGATAATATTGATGTTGTCTTGAATTTAGCTAAGTTTAAAATTGGCTATTTGGGCAATCTATATTTTGATTTTAGTTATTTTACAAAAAATTTGAATAAAGTCACTGATTCTAGAATTAAATTATTTTTAAGTTCATCAGCTGGCAATAGTTTAAAGGAAATATTTGCAGGTATAAAATTAAACGGGGATAGGTTAGTATTAGAAACTAATGAATCTTCGCAAACTCAAGATAAGCAAACTTTATTAATTGAAAATGTGCCAGCTGACTTTATGGTTAATTTTTGCTTTGAGGATTTGTCAGCCAATTTAAATAAAATATTGCAAAACCTTTCTTCAGTAAATCCCGCAGCCAATATGCAAATTACTAAGAACAGAGAATATCTGGAAGGGCTTGTTAATTTTAGTTTTAACCAGGATATCGCACCATTTTTATCAAACCAAGGTCAGTTAATTATTACTAAAGGTAATAAATATATTTTGGCCTTGAAAGTCGACAAGTTAGATAATTTAGAAACTAGATTAAATAAGATTGAGGAAATTGCCAGGCAATATTTGGCAACAACTAATCCCAAAGAAAAAATGAAATTATTGCCTGATAAAACTTATATAACCCAAGTTGTTAAGGATATAGATGATTGGCAGTTTTTTGAAGAGCAAATTGGGCAACTTAAATTAAGATCAATAAAAAATGGGGAACAGGAGTGGGCTTATGTTGTCCGTGAAAAGGTGCTAATTTTGGCTAATTCCAAAGAAATACTTAAGCAATTAATCAATAATAACGATTTAGTTGATATAGGCGACAATTATTTGGGAAATTCGACTAATTTTAGCCAAAATATTGTGGTAAAGGGTGAATATTTAGAGCAATTTTGGCCAATTTTTAAGGTTATTAATACTATAATAATTAATGATAATCTCGGTAGTAATAATGAAATTAGGCTAACATTAGATTAATTAGTAACTTTGTGGATAATGTGGGGATAATAATGGGGTAAAATTTATAATTAACAATTATTAATTAGTGATTGATAGACAATGTTATTAGTCAGTTCCATTGATTATTTAGCTTTAATTAGCTAAATTATAAGTAGTTATTCACAGCTAAAAATTGACTTTTTGTCTAAAAATTGCTACAATGAAAATATAGAATAAACCTTGAAAATACTATAGAAATCATGCTAAATGCTAAGTTTTGGCCTGATTTCTATGCCTTTTACTATTTCCTTAGAGATACACCCGTGGGTATCTTGTTAAAACAAAAACAAAAAATAAGGCTTTTGGGCCATGAAATGGTAGAAGGTAGTTCTTACATAGCTTCGGGAAGAACATTCCGACTTGTTCGTCATTTTAACTGCTCGCATTTGGCGGGGGTTAAAGAAATAAGTCGATAGGCCACGACTGGCCATATATATAAATATCTTTGGGCTTCATGTCGTGGCCTTTTCATTTTGCCAAATTTTCTGTTTTAGCCTGGTAGGCTTGATTATTTTTACGGTTTGGGCTAAACTGTTTGATATATATAAATCATTTGCTATAATTAAAAAAAGTTAAAAAAGACGAATAAAATAAAAAAAGTATGAAAAAGGAAATAATTGAAAAAATTAAAAAAGATTTATTAGAAAGAAAAGCCCAAATTGAAAAGGAATTGGCTAGCTTTGCCAAAAAAGATGATCATGTTAAAGATAATTATCGCTCCGAATTCCCAGATTTTGGGGACAAAGAAGATGAGAACGCAGAAGAGATCGCTCAATATACAGACAATTTGTCAATTGAGTACTCATTAGAAAAAACCTTGCGTGATATTAATAAAGCTTTGCAAAGAATTGAGGAAGGAGTATATGGCATGTGCGCCTATTGTAGTAAGGAAATTTCTGAAGGACGACTTTTGGCCAGGCCGACTTCTAATGCTTGCGTGGAATGTAAAGAGAAATTAACCAGCCAATAAAATGGTCCAGCCACGAATAAGAAATTTTGTTTTAGGAGAAATATTTTGTCTGGCTTTATTTCTTATAGAATCGCTAATAAAATACTCACTCATAAATAAAATCCCCAAACAGGGATTTTATTTTTTGGGTGGATTAATCCAGTTTGTATTTTCGTCCAATACAAATTTAGCTTTTAGTTTGCCCTTGCCTCAAGTTTTGATTATTATTTTGGTTTTTATTATTTTGATTCTCTTAGGATTTAGCTGGGTCGTGAGTTTGCTGCGTAATAATTTATGGGAAGTTTTTTCTTTTTCTCTGATTATTTTGGGAGCTTTAAGTAACTTGCTTGACCGCTTATTTTTTGGCTACGTGATAGATTATATTAATTTATTTTTCTGGCCAGTTTTCAATTTGGCTGACTCTATGATTGTGGTTGGCGTTTTGATTTATATTTTGTCTGAATTTAAAATTAAGGCAAGAAATGTTAACCAAACTTAATTCCTGTGCCGTTATTGGTTTGAGCCCTCAATTAGTAGAGGCTGAAGTGGATGTTTCCATGGGGCATCCAGATTTTTTTATTGTGGGCTTGGGTGATACGGCTGTGCAGGAAGCTAAGGAAAGAATTCGTTTGGCTATAAAGAATTGCGATTTTCCCTATCCCTATACCAAAAAAATCGTGGTGAATTTGGCGCCGGCTGATTTTAAAAAAGAAGGACCAGCTTTTGATCTAGCTATGGCTGTAGGGATCTTGCTCAATGTTTTGGAATTATATTTAAATCTGGCGGACTGTTTGTTTATTGGCGAACTTTCTTTAGAGGGTAATCTACGCCATACTAATGGCATTTTGCCAGCTGTAATATTTGCCAAAGAAAAAGGTTTTAAAAAAGTTTTTTTGCCCTGGATAAATGCTGAGGAGGCTGGTTTAATTGAAGGTATTGAAATATATCCTGTCAGAAATTTAATTGAAATAATTAGTCACCTGACTGGTCAAAATTTAATTGAGATATATAAAAGCACTAAGGATTTTAATTCCCAGCCAGAGGAATTTGAAGTTGATATGGCTTATATTGCTGGTCAAGAACATGTTAAACGCGCCTTGGAAATTGTTGCGGCCGGCGCTCATAATGTTTTAATGTCTGGCCCGCCAGGCTCTGGTAAAACCTTACTGGCCAAAGCCACAGCCTCAATTTTGCCAAATTTAAACATGGAAGAAATTTTAGAAGTAACAAAAATTTATAGCGTGGCCGGACTTTTGCCCTATAATGAGCCTTTAATCAGGAAAAGGCCTTTTCGTTCGCCCCATCATTCGGCTTCTGGGGTTTCTTTAGTTGGTGGCGGCAGAATACCCAAGCCAGGCGAAATCAGTTTGGCGCATAGGGGGGTTTTGTTCCTGGATGAATTTAGTGAATTTCCTCGCAAAGTTTTAGAAAATTTAAGACAACCCTTGGAAGACGGCATAGTTTCTATTTCAAGGGCCTTAGGCACGCTAGCTTATCCAGCCCGTTTTATTTTAATTGCGGCGCAAAACCCATGTCCCTGCGGCTTTGCTTCTGATCCGGAAAAACAATGCACCTGTTCGCCCAGTCAAATCATTAAATATCAGCAAAGAGTTTCAGGTCCGATTATTGACAGGATTGATTTGCATGTGGAAGTGCCGCGTTTAAGTTTTGAAAAATTAACCAGTGAAAAAGTGGCAGAAAGCTCGGCTGCCATCCGCCAAAGGGTAGCAGTGGCCAGACAAAAGCAACAGGAGCGTTTTTCTAATTTACCCATTATGTACAATGGCGAGATGCGGCCGCAGGAGATTAAAGAATTTTGTGAACTTGATCAGCCGAGCCTGGAACTTCTGAGAAATGCAGTCAATCAATTTCATTTATCAGGCCGTTCTTATCACCGCATTTTGAAAATTAGTCGCACAATTGCGGATTTGGAAGAAAGTGTTAAGATAAAAATAAGCCATTTGGCAGAAGCCTTGCAATACAGATTTCATCATTAAACTAAGAGAAATAACATTATTATGACAGAGAAACCGCCACAAAAACCCATTGCCGCGCCACCAGAAGACGAAATGGATTTTAGCAAGCTAATGGAAGAAGTAAATACTGAAAAAGACCAGCTTGAACTTGCATATGAGAATTTTAAGAGCCTAATCCAAAAAGAGAACATTAATGTTTTTCCTTATCTTTTGGATTATTTAAAGAATCAAAAAAAGCCACTAGCTATTTTTTATCGCAATCATCCGGAATTTAAAAAATTATCAGTGTCAGAGATAGAAGAATTAGCGGACAAATATAAAAAAGAGGTGATTGGGCAGATTTATTATAATCTTGCCAATTTAAAAAGCGGCTTGTCTCCGCAATTGGGGGATTTAAATATGCTTTTGGAAAATAGCCAAGAGTTTTTGCCAATTTTTCAGGAGCTTAATGGGCAATCCCCAGAACTAAAAAATAAAATACTGTCGACTTTACGGGAATATCTGGAGATTAAAAAAAGGGCAGAGGAAACTGACAATCCTGAACAAGTGAGTATGTATTTATTTTTCGATTTGAATAATGAGCCCTTGGAAAGGCTAATTCCCCATTTGGAGGAACTTTCGAAAAAGCTAGGCAAAAATGTGATCGAGAATTTACTTAACCGTTCTGATGATGAAAAAAAGTTAACTGAACTTTCAAGAAAAACTGATCCGATCAGGGATATTTTAGATAATTATGGGCTGGCCCACGATCATTTATCCAGCTTATTAAATAACTATCAAAATTTCTCAGTTTTTCTTCAGCCTAAGGGAGACGAGGGTATCCCAGAATTTTTGGTTATGTTAAAGGATAATTTAGATAGCGTCTTAAAAAGTGAAATTAGGCTGATTACCAAGGTGGAAGGCAATCATAAAATTGAAATCGGCGAATATAGGAATTATAACAAAATGTCTAAGCATGATTTGGAAAAATTAAAGGCAGAATATCAAGGGATTTTGCAACTGGCACCGCAGCAAATTTTAGACCTTAAAATTTTATCAGACTTTGGGGAATTAATCGAACAAAGAGTTAAGTATTTTCACCAGATATTGGGAGAGCATGCTCAATTAAGCAAAAAATATCGTACAGAATATGATTGGCAATAGCAGTTGGTCAAATTTCGCCAATAAAAAAAGCCGCTAACCAGTGGTTGCGGCACTTTCCTCGCTTTGCAGCGCTTGTAAGAGTTTGTTCAGTTTTTCCTGGGCGAAGTTTTCGATGGTGATATTAAGGATCCCTGCTTGGTCATCTCGACGGACTTTGACTTGGCAGCCATCATTAAGCTCATCAGCCACAATTTGCTGGATTTCCTGCAGCTCATTGTCGCCAACGGGTTTTTTGAGAGCCAGTGCCCTGATCAGCAGGAAGTCCTCACCGCCGCCTTCACACGGATGAAAGGCCTTCACTAACTCCTTCAATCTTTCTGTATTTTTCGACATGGGCAAAATCCTCCTTTTTTGATTTTCAATTTAGCTTATATTTAAACCATTTTTTTGTCAAGCACAAATAAAAAAGCCCAGATTGCTGGGCCTTTTTATGTTAACGTATATAATTTAAAGGATTATAGACTTTACCATTAAATCTAACTTCAAAATGTAAATGCGGGCCAGTAGAATGGCCAGTGGAGCCTTCTAATCCAATGACTTGGCCGCGTTTAACAGTTTCACCAACAGTGACAAAGATTGTGGTCATGTGCCCATAGACTGTGGTTTTGCCAGCTCCATGGTCAATGCGCACGCTATGGCCATAGCCAGTATTTTTGTATTCAACCAAAAAGACCTTACCATCATCAGCGGCTTTAATGGAGGTTCCAGCTTGACAAGCAATATCTACGCCAGTATGGTGCCAGCTAAAATATTGAGTGATGCGGCGGCAACCATTAGGCCAGAGCATTTTCCCTTCACCCAGCGGTTCTGCGGCTGGTTCTTGGAAAATTTGCCTGAAAGAACCTAATTGAGTAGGCTGAATTGGCGGATAATAAGGCTGGCCTTCAGGAATGATTAAAACATCACCAACATTAATATCTGACTGATCAGCCAATTTATTAAATTCAATAATTTTAGAGATATTAGCCTTAAATTTGGTAGCGATTTTGGCCAAGTTATCTCCCTTAACTACTTTATAGGAGATGCCATTAATTGGGAGAATCTGTAAAGTTTGGCCAGGTCGGATAATGCTGTATTTATTAAGGTTATTAGCCCACATAATGGTTTGTTCAGAAACATCAAAGTCTTCTGCAATTGAGCCAACCGTGTCGCCTTCTCTGACAACGTAGGTAGTTAATTCATCGCGGTATTCTTGGTTAGCTTGCATAGGATTTATTTCAGGCTTGATCAGGGCCGAGCCTTCATTGCCTAAAACTAGACTCTTATTTTCTTCAATATTTTGTTGTTGGTTAGTTGCGCCTTGCTTGCTGCCAGCCACAGCTCCGCTTGTTGTTTCTGGCACACTGGGAGCCGGAGTTTTGCCAGGAATAATAGCCTCTTCTGTGTAACTTTCTTCAGGATTATTACCAGTTGCCAAGGCATAAAGAATGCTATTTTCACCAAACCCTTCAGCTTTACTTTCAGTTGTAAATAAATTAGAAAAACTAATGATTATGGTCAGAATAATAATGACAATGTGAGCAATGTATTTGTTAATAAAGATGTAGGCTAGCTTAACTTTTTCAGCAGGCAATAATTGCCTTTTATATTTTTTCAAAATAAAATATAGCTTGTAGATATTGATAATAATATATTTGTAGATCAGCAGCATCAGCCAGAGTAACGGTTTAGTCAGAATCTTTTTTAGCAAATAAAAAAAGGACCTTAGAATTATTATAAAGCCTTTTACAACAGCCAATAAAGCCCTGATAAAGAAATTTTCTATTGCTTTTCTAATAGATTTAACCTTTTGTCCATTTTGCCAGGCACCAATTAGCTGATTTATGCATTTTTAGATTTCCTGAGTCTAAACTAAAAAATGCCTTGAAAAGCAAAATGAATTATATGTTTAAGTATAGCGAGTATTTAAGCGAGAGTCAATGTGAGAAATTCGCCAGGATTTTTTTGTTTGGCCCAGTGCTTTTTGTCTTTTTGATGTTTAAAAAAATGGCCACAAAGGGGTCTCTTTGGAGCCATAAAACGGCCTCTTTGGGGCTAATTATAGGTAAAATGTCGCAATGAGTGATTGACAAAGCAGCTAAAATATGCTATACTTTAGTCATGAATAGAATTTTGTTATCGCACTTTTCAATCTTAGCCCCAACTGTATGGTTGGGCAAATATCCGGTTATTCAACCGGGTTAAAAAGCCGGCGGGCTAAACAACGCAAAGGAGGATGGAGATGACAGAAATGATCACTCCAAGGCAAGTAAAGCAGATCAAGAGATTCTGCGAAGATGCGCTTGACGCAATGGAAATCAGCAAGGCTGAAGCCCAACGTGTCATCCAGAAGGGTGGCGAGTTTCAACAAAAGCTTCGCAACATCATCAATGAACTTGGCGTGTTGCCCTATGCAGACGAGGAAACCGAGAGTAGCTACGGCTACCCCGACGGCTACCATTCCCGCACAGTGGCTGAACAGGTTGAGACTCTGCTCAAGCATTTCCCGAACCTGGACGCCAGCCATGTCCAAGAACTGGTCAGT
>Ga0209777_10001528_pt1 | contig 32973 bp, 23 predicted proteins | sample FrelakmetHBP12HB_FD_187147 | JGI IMG/M metagenome (GOLD analysis project Ga0209777, IMG submission 187147) | Freshwater lake sediment microbial communities from the University of Notre Dame, USA, for methane emissions studies -HBP12 HB (SPAdes)... | ecosystem: Environmental > Aquatic >... | reverse complement strand
GGGTTGATCTTCAGCCAGATGCTTACGCTCTACACGACTCCGGTGGTATATCTCTACCTTGATCGCCTGCGGCTCCGGCTGGAAAGAAGAAAGGTCGCGCGGAAGAGGCTCGCCGCCCGTGGCGTACCTGCGGGGGTGTCCGACGCGCAGTGAAATGATTCAGAGGGGCACGTTCAAGAAATTCGTTGTTAGCGAGAGCGCATCTTGATAAGATGAGTCGCAAGAAGGAAGATTAATGATTCGCCCTAAAGTAGATTTGACAGAATGGATAAAGCCGCGCACCCTGGCAGTTGCTGCCGTCACAGGCATGCTTCTCATATTCACCGCCTGTGCCGTCGGCCCCGACTATGTGAAACCGAAGACTGAAGCGCCCCCCGCCTACAAGGAGGCGGCGGGATGGAAGGTGGCAGAGCCGCAGGAGGCCGTCGTCCGCGGGGCCTGGTGGGAGATATTCCAGGACCCCCAGCTTGACGCCCTCGAAGAACAGATCAATATTTCTAACCAGAATGTCGCGGCTGCGGAAGCACAGTTCCGGCAGGCCCGGGCGGCCGTGCAGGCCGCACGAGCGGGATATTTCCCGACTGTCTCCGTTGGAGCCCAGGCCACGCGTTCCCTTAGATCGGCCAACGCCCCCGGCACTATCGGTGTGCCGGCGGACCCGGTTTCCGATCTGCTGTTGACGGGAACGGCCTCGTGGGAGGCTGACGTCTGGGGCAGGGTACGCCGTACCGTCGAGGCGAGCCAGGCAGGCGCCCAGGCAAGCGCAGCAGATCTTGAATCGATCCGACTCAGCACCCAGGCCGCACTGGCGCAAAACTATTTTCAGCTTTGCACCCTCGACGCTCAAAAGAAGTTCCTCGACGAAACGGTTGCCGCCTATCAGAAAACTTTGGAACTGACGAAGAGGCGCTATGCAAGCGGCGTGTCATCCAGGAACGACGTCCTTCTCGCGGAGACACAGCTCAAAACCACGCAGACCCAGGCGATTGACGTGGGCGTGCAACGCGCCCAACTGGAGCACGCCATAGCGATACTCGTCGGAAAACCCGCGTCTCTCCTGTCTATCCCGGCAACGCCCCTCGCGGCAAAGCCCGTCGTCGTACCAGTGGGCCTCCCGTCGGAGCTTTTGGAGAGGAGGCCGGACATCGCCGGTGTGGAACGGCGCCTCGCGGCGGCGAATGCCCAGATCGGGGTTGCCAAGGCGGCCTATTTCCCGAGCATTATTTTGAACGCAACGGGCGGATTTGAATCATCCCACTTTTCCGACTGGCTGAACTGGCCGAGCCGCCTCTGGGCAGTCGGCCTCGCCATGACCGAGACTGTATTTGATGCAGGACTGCGGAGCGCCCTTACGGATCAGGCACGGGCAGCGTATGACGCTACGGTGGCGTCTTATCGTCAAACTGTGCTCGGGGCATTTCAGGATGTGGAAGACAATCTCGCAGCGCTACGGATACTGGAGGAGGAATCCCGTGTCCAGGGCGAAGCGGTAAGCGCCGCACGAAAATCCCTGGACATCAGCAGGAACCAGTACAAGGCCGGAACGATCAGCTACCTCGACGTTGTGGTTGTTCAAGCTATATGGCTTGCGAACGAAAGAAACGCCATCGATATCCTCGGCCGCCGTATGGTCGCCAGCGTCCTCTTGATCAAAGCGACTGGCGGCGGCTGGAATTCCTCGGAACTGCCGTCTAACAAGGATCTCAACACGAGCAAGAATGACAAGTGATTGATTAGGTGAACGCCTGACGGAATCGCGAAAGACTCTACTCCCCGATTATCTTCACAAGTGCGCGTTTCTTTCTCCTGCCGTCAAACTCGCCATAGAATATCTGTTCCCACGGGCCGAAATCGAGCCTGCCCTTGGTAACAGCGACAACTACTTCCCTTCCCATGATCTGCCGCTTCAGGTGGGCATCCCCGTTATCCTCTCCCGTGCGGTTGTGGCGGTACTGTGAGACAGGCTCATGGGGCGCCAGCTTCTCCAGCCACTCTTCGTAATCCTGATGCAGTCCCGATTCGTCGTCGTTGATGAAGACGGAAGCCGTGATGTGCATCGCGTTTATTAGCACGAGGCCTTCGGCGATCCCGCTTTCCTTGAGGCACTGTTCTACCTGCGGGGTGATGTTTACAAAACCCCTCCGCGTGGGGATGTTGAACCAGAGTTCTTTCCGATAAGATTTCATTTTTTTAGCTCCTCAATGTAACTATGAGTTCGGGGGAAATGACTTGACTGAATGTGCATTTAGTTATACTTTCGCTTAAATTTCAAGCGGTATTAAGGATCGTATTACACAACCCTTTTTAACGAACGTTTAAGAGGGACATATGGACTGATCTCGCGTAACCCCGTTTCTCAATAGAGATCGGGGTTTTTTCACAGATAAGATCAATACGAGGAAATATATTGCCGGAAGAAGTATTTTTAAGAAAATGCATATTATCTTAAAATATTCGGTAGCAATAACGGTTGATCCCTTAATAGTTTCACATAATCAAGGAAAGTGAGTAGATAGGCATTTTGGGGAATAGGCTATCGAAGGTAACACATGACAGTTTTTAGAACCGACATTGAAAAGGCTTTAAATGAACTTATTTCCAACGAGGAGGGGATGAAGTTCCAAGGTCTTGCTGTAATTCTTGCCAAGCAAAAATGGCCGGAACTCATTGCTTGTGAACGTAAATGGGATCTAGGTTTAGATGCGCATGCGCCTGCCATGCTATCCACGGATGGAACAGGTAAAGGTCTGGTCTGCTCAATCACTGCGAAACTGGAGAAAATTGAATGTGACGCAGAGAAATCACAGCAGAATTTTGAAGACATGCAGGTGTTGATATTTGCGACACCGAATCGAGTCACAAATCACACAGCAAAGGGCTGGGCGCATGAAATTCGCGAAAGGTTTGGATACAAATTGGTCGTTATGTCTCGAGAAGACATCATCACATCCCTCATGCTTCCTCTAAATGCACCACTTTGCCAATCAATTCTAGGCATTACTGTGGTCATTGAAGAATCGGAAATAAAGCTGATAGATGAAGCACGGGCCGCGACTGCCAAGGTCATAGCTGCCTGGCTTTCACATCCGCGATTATCCGGGAAACCTTTAATAGCTCTCCGAGCGAGCAAGCTCGACCGTGAAGGGAAAGATACAGGGGAATCTCTAGACCTCGAGAGCATTCACGCGGCATTAACGGAGGGACGTCGACTGGTACTGGAGGCTCCTGCTGGACGAGGTAAGACGACCACCCTTGTCCAGCTTGCAATGCAATGTGTCGGAGGAGGACTGGCATTCCTTATCGATTTGCCCGCATGGGCAAGGGCAGATATAGACATATTGGAATTTATTGCACGCATGCCGTCATTCCGATCTCGCGGCATCGATGGAGGAAACCTGGCTAAGCTTTATCAAGAGGTACATTTCTCATTCCTTCTCAATGGCTGGAACGAGGTGTCAGAGATTTACTCCGAAGGGGCTGTGGTAGCTTTGAGGCAGCTCGAACGGGAATTCCCCGCGGCGGGGATTATCGTAGCAACCCGGACTCACCATGTCAGCCCGCCGTTACCTGGATCAATTCGAGTTAAACTTCTTCCGCTCACTAGGTCCCAGCGCGCCGAATACCTGAGACAGTATCTGGGAAGCTGTGCAGATGAGCTTCGCTCGAAACTCGATCACGATCTAACCCTCGACGATCTGACGCGAACGCCTTTGATCCTCTCAGAGGTAATGACCATTTTCCAATCCGGGGGCGTAATACCAACAACAAAAATCGGTGTGCTGGACGCGGTCATGCGTTTACTGGAGCAGTCGGATGAACACCAGAGTCACTTGCAGACCACACCGCTTGCTGGTCACGCCAAGCGATATTTAACTGAATTGGCAACTCAACTGACAATGCAAGGTGGTACGACAATCACAGAGGAAGAAGCTCTCAAAATTGCCACAATTGTAAGTGTCAAGTTGAAGGATGCCGGGCAATTCGCAATATTGCCGGAGCCCGGGTCTATCTTAAATACGCTTTGCGCCCATCATGTATTGGAGAGACTCGACTACCCATCGGTTGCCTTTCGTTTCGAACATCAACAATTTCAGGAGTTTTATGCTACCTTGCTGCTCAGACGCCGGCTATGGGAATTGCTCGATAATGATAATCAAGACCAGAATCGGGTATTCACAAAGGACTACGTGAACGAACCAGTCTGGGAAGAGCCGCTCCGCATGCTTGCCGAAGAGATCGAGGTACTGAATAATGAGGAATCTGGTGATCCGGATACACTTAGAGCAGGCAAGTTGCTGATCGAGATGACAATGAGCGTTGATCCCATTTTTGCTGGCGAGATTTCTCGTCTCTGTGGGAATTTAGTCTGGAATGAGGTTAGAAGAAGTGTGGGTGAGCGTTTGCGTTCTTGGTATGGAGTTGCTGATAAGAACCATCGACAATGCGCCTTGGCTGGAATGCTTGCGAGTGGTTCCGATGATTTCATAGACATCATCATGCCCCTTCTGACCAGTAAAGACCAACAAGTGCGCCTGGGAACTTATCGTGCGGGTAGTGTGTTCCTCCCATCCAGTCTGGGACCAGACTGGCGAAATATTGTAAAGGGATGGGAGGAAGAAGCACGTATTGATTTTGTCAGTGAAGTGACATCGCATCGATGGATGCCGGAAATCATGGAAGATTTTGCTCTCAGCGACCCAAATCTTCAAGTCAGAGAGGCAGCAATCAGGGCACTTATTTGGGTTGGCTCAAAACAAGACATTGCAAGGCTCCTGGAAGCGTTGGATGAAGAAGGTTTCAAACAGGCTATACAAAAGATGCGCGTAGAGGATATCCCGTCTCCATTAAACGGTCGGACGTTGGCATTGTATCAGACGCTTTTGTCTGAGTCGGAAGAGCCGCTCAGCAGGCTACGACTCTTGATAAAGGCTGCTGAATTAGGCGAAACAGACATTTCAGAAAAGGTAAAAAATGAACTAACTAGCCTGCCACCAGGAAAGATTGAAGATGCGGCGGGTCAGTACGTGATAACGCCTGCAATAAACATTGTGCAAAAAATGGATCCGCAATGGGTCAGTCTTTGGGTAGTGTGTCGGATCTTAGAAGGTTCTTTATGGCGCGAAAGTTGGATAAGTTTCGTCGCAAGCATTCCTGAGGATATGAAGGATAGATTATTGCAACAGGTCGGTGGGGAAGATCTCCAACACACTCAGACACGACAAATCGCAGTACTGGCCGCAGTTGCAGATTCTTCACTTGCTGAAACAATTTTTTCGAAATTGACTGCGCTCAAGCGTAGCATGTCTGATTCCGGTGACCCGGCAAACCAGGCAAAGTGGGCGATTAATAGGCAATTGGAAGATCTTCTTCAGGCTCTTCCGCCGGACATCGCAGTTGAGGGCCTGTCAAACACATTTACGGGAAAGTTCGACCCCATCGAATTCGCTGTCGTGATACATACTTTCAGGGGGGTTGGCCGTGATGAGTCTGACCTCAAATACCTTTTGCGAGATGATTTGCGCCAGAACTTTAGAAGATACCTGAAAAATGGTCTGAACTTTGTCCTATCACAAGAGGATTTTTCCGGTGAGATAAAGGCAAATTTCGCTTCAGCCCTGGCAAGGGTTGGCAAACCCGAAGATATGTCCGATCTGGCCCAGCTCATAAGGGCCGATATTGAAAGAGTCAGGAAAGGACGAGCAGCCCGGCTTCGGCTCGAGCGAAGTGAATTGGCTAGTGGGGCGACGATGAGTTATGCGAATTGGCATGTCCGAGCGTTGACTTTCCTAGATTCGGAAACTGCGGAAGCGGTTCTTCTGGATATTCTTAATGAACCAGAATATGAGAACGAGGCCGCATTGGCTTTGATGCTCTTGGCAAGAAGTCGACATGCGGAAGAGCCGTTCGGATTCAAACCAAAAAATTATAGTGTTGTTTGGGAAGCACGGGCTGGACGAAGACCGAGCGAGTTCGATGAAGAACGGCGCCGGCGTTATACAATAGCCATCAAACAGCGAATTAATACACTCATGGAGGAAAGTCTAAAGAATGCCGAAACAGCCAATTTCTATGGCCGATTAAAGAGTCTAACCATGATACTTGCTGATTTGGATAGTCATGACTCATCTGAACTTGTTCTGCGCATCATGGCTCTCCCTGGCCGGTGGGATGGATGGGGGCGGGTTAGGGCACTAGAAGCCCTTCTCTTTGGAGGCGTTCAGTTGCCTGCAAAAAAGGTGTTAGAAGTTCTGAACCCAACGATTGAGCAGTTACAGGCCGCGGGTATATACAATGATCAGAATATTGGATTATTAGTAAACTGCCTGTGTCTGCTCCCATTTGTGGATGAACCCTCCATAGGATTTGCCAAGATAAGAGATATAATTTCCGAAACAAAGCTATCAGTCTTCAGATTGCGTAACATTATTATTGCAGCAGGAGGTAGTCGAAGCAGCGAAGCACTTGCCTTCCTTCTCGAAATTGCTGACTCGCTTGATAATAAGCCAACACGAGTAAGGGAAGAATGGCTTGAAGCGATTGCCGCTATAGGCAGTCCAGAGTCAAAACAAATATTGCTGCGCCTTGTAGATCCCAAAGCAAACCAATTTCCGGCTGAAGTTAGCTTAGACTATGGTGAAAGTGAATTTATAGCTTCATTCATTGCTAAAACGGCTCATGAAGATGAAGAAATCGTGAAATTTATTCTCCAGCTATGCGACATGGATTTATTACCTGATAAACGGTTGTTACTGTCTAAAATCGTCGCTCGAATTGGAACGTTAGACGCTGCAACAGCCGGACTTGGTCTTATAAGAGATGATGAAAGTCCACCTGTCCCTTATGAGTTAACGAAGGCGCTTGAAGATGTATTCCTAGAAAAGCGACCATATGGCCAGACAGGCAGTTCCTATACACTTGAACCTCAAAGCTCAAATGAGATTCGGGCGAAGCTTTGTGAAATGGCCTTAAAAGACAACCTTCGAAAGAAAGCGGCTTTTTCTCTTTTAGGACAAATCGAGCTATGGCGATTGGAATACGGAAGACCTAACAATGAGCCTCGTCATCCGACATTCGGTTCATGTGAGATGTGGCCACCCATCGAACGGTTCGGCTAAGAGAGACATATAAATCATGTTCGTTTATCAATACGCCGGCTTGTCAAGTTATTTTCTACGATTTTCAGAGAATTTTTTAATCCATTTCACTTGACATGGATATTTGTTTAGTACTTCATTGACGATAATAAAAATAACTGTTCGGTCGTGGTGAAGAAGGGAGAAGAACGGCAACATCCGTGAGGTTCTTCGGCTTTCATGTCAAATAGAGAGGGGTCGATAAGTGAATTCCGATGACATTACTGCCATCATGGAAAGCAGATATTCTATTGATTGTGTCCGATTGATATTAGAGCCACAATTACCCGGTACGGGTCAGAAGACTCATCAGGGGACAGGGTTAATAAGTCAGGCCCCAGATGGTTCCTTGTATCTAAAAATGTTCTGCATCGGCGATGTTTCGTCGCTGGATGTTTTTCCCCGATTGGATTGGAAGGCAGGCGAGCTAATCCATGAAAAATACTACTACCATCTCACAGCCAACGACATAAACGGTCGTCAATGGGAAGCAAAATGGATCGTGCCAGACATTCATGCACGGCAGGAAACTAATGGATACATAGTTAATGCTGGCATAAGAGAATTATCCTATTCATCTGACTTGGCTGATGAAGTTACTGCATACTCCGCTGTTATCTATTTTCCTGGGGACATTAGTATTCCATTTAATACACCCGTAACTGTAGAGAAAATAGTAGATGCGCAAAAACGCTCATCATCAATCAGCCTCAACATAGCGAAATTTTCTGCTTGCGGGATTGAGTTTGAGGTCGAGAAAGAAGTCGGATGGTTGGCGCTGAATGCCCTATCAACTACTGCCATTGACAGTGCACTAGTGATGAGGCTGATTGAATCGTTGCAGTTCGTGCTGGGAAAGTCCTTGTCCTGGTCGATTATCGATCTAATTCATGGGAAAACGAGAAGGGTTAGAGTTAGGTCTTTCCAGAAAAACGTTGATAAATCTAGGGCCCAACCGCCCATTCATTTTCAACAGGTTGACCGCTTGAACAAGGTATGGTCCCTATTCGACAGATACCTCAGTTATACTAAGAAGTACGACGACGAACGATGGCACCCTATATTTCGCTGGATTCATGCAGTTATCGAATCAGGATATTCATCGTTGGACACTGAATCGTTGATACTGTCCGTTGCAATAGAAGGGCTTCTGAGAGAATTCAAAAATCTTAATTATGGAAATGCAGAGCTCAAAAATCAAATTAAGAAAGTAAACTGCCTGATAAGAGAATCAAACTTAGAGGGAGGATTCAAGAATAGAATTTTTGGCTTGTTAGGTAATATGTTGAAACCAAGAGCCAAGGACCTTTTGCACATCTTGAAAGATAAGAACCTGTTAGACTCAAGACTGGTGGAAGAATACGACAAATTAAGAAATAGCTCTGCTCATGGTGAACTTGCTGATTCATCGAAGTTTCAAGAACACTTGGACAGATGTTATGCTGTGCTGGTGCTGTTCTATCATATATTATTCCTCGTCATAGGCTACAGTGGCCCTTACACTGACTACAGCATGCGAGGTTTTCCTGAAAAGGAATTCAGGATGGCCGAACAACGTGATTGCAGCGAATCGGTCATAAAGCGCCCTCTCGCTTAATGGCTATGGTGAAAATTCGGTATTTTTAAGAGTATTACCATAAGGGAAACGATTTGCAATAAACCGGTATTTTTAAGAAAATATTTTTAAGAAATCGTCAATTGTCTTAAAAACGCCATTTTTTTATGAAAATATATGTGGTGAACTTTACACCTACAAAGTAGCAGGGATGATGATGAGATTATGCCGATGAATACGATTTGTAAGTGAGCATAACGCTGAGAAGGCGGCGGTGGCTGAAAACCGTCCGCTGCCTTCATTTGGTTGCCCGCATTTGATATAATAACTTTCTCCTTTCCTAGATGATAATGGGGAGGTTAATGAAGCGTTTGGGAAATGGCCAGGTTACCTATTTCGCCCGTTCGAATGTAAGAATCCTCCGTACCATCCCCTTTTCAGGCCAGTTCGGATGGATTATCCATGTCGTTAGGACCTGAAGACGGTCGCCATCTACCTTGAAAAAACGGGCCTGTTCGGTACCTACAAATTCGGGGCTCCAAGCGACATCTACCTTAGTAATCCACTTATTTCCTTCTATACGGTACATACCCGTGTAAGAAATCAGGCTGTTCAGCAGGTTCGCACGTTCTTCAACGGTTTTCGCAGGCTTCCGCCCTTCTCCCGTCAGGATGAAAAAGGCTCGCCCCTCAGGTGAGAAGATTACATATCCCGTCGGTTTTTGTCCCCAAACGGACTCTTTTTGTCCAGTCGCTTGAATCTCAACTTCGAAGGAAACCAATTTCCATATTCCGAGCATTTTCGTGCCCTCATCAGCGAAACATGGTTGTACTGCAACTAGAAACAAAGCCAAAACTGCTAACCATTTTAACTTAAACATAGTGCCTTCCTTTCTGTTTTATTTTCAGCTACCTACAGTTTATTATTCGGTGTGCATGCGGGGTTTAGCCTGTTCATAATTCCAGTCCGTTCGGCCAGTTCTAGACCAAGCTTGCCTGGTGAACATTCATTGGTTGGGCTTGAGTCGTTCATCGAGAAACTGCTGAACCGCTTGGAACAGCTGCATGCGGTTCTTTTCCATCATGATTGTGTGCGTGCCTTCACCTATCTCCACGTAGCGCTTGTAGGGCGCATTGGTCAGCTTGGCGAAGTAGGTGTACAGCATGTTGCTCGGATTGTCGGCATCCCACTCGGCGTGTGCGAGAAATGTGGGGACGCGGATTTCGGCAGGGTCGTACAGCGCCTTGCCCACCTCCCAGAACTCGCGGTTGTCCTGCACCACTCCGTTGGGCACGCGCAGCTTTACGAGGTATTTGAGCGATCTCATGCATATTAAAGTTCTGCACTATAGCCCCATCTCGCTCCTTTTGTTGCAACGGTGGCTTGCTTAAATGATTGGGTGGACTATTCATTTACGGGGCTATGGTATTGGCTTTGGCCAAAGCCGCCGCAGCGTTTATTTGTGCGGCCTGCGCATTGATGAGCGTGGTTTGAGCTGCCAAGGCGCTGGTTTGTCCCGCGACTCCGGCGTTGGCTTGAGCGTTGGCCAACGCTGCCTGGGCATTTAGCAGTGCGGTTTGGGCTGCCAGTCCACTCGTTTGTAATGGGATCCCGGCATTGGCTTGCGCGGTGGCGAGTGCGGTCTGGGCGTTGATAAGGGCGGTCAGGGACGCCAAGGCGCTGGTCTGTCCCGCGACTCCGGCGTTGGCTTGAGCGTTGGCCAGCGCTGCCTCTGCGGTCAGTTGATTGGTCTGTGCTTGCGTTCGGGCTAGCTGGGCAGACCTTATCTGTGCAGGCAGTGTGGCAAGCTGGGTCGCGGTATCTTTAACCGCGCCTGTTAGGGCAACGCCAGCGGCGACCTTTTCGCTGACCTCGATCGAGGTCGGTAGGCCGCTCGTGTCAAGTGCTATCACAGCATTTTCAGCCTTGAAGGTTCCGCCAGTTAGCGGCACGGTGTAAAGCTGGCCCATTTGCAGCACAACCTGAACCTGATCCAACACGATGGTTTTCGGGTTTTTGCTTCCGCCTTCAGGCAGCGTTGCGTCGCACGCTTCGTTAGTACAAATTAATAGGCGCCCGATTTGGGCAAGCCTGACCGGCACGCCCACTGAAACATCGCTAATCGCTGGTGGTTTGGGCAGGATCCAAGTCCCATCGGCCGGATCTTGATTTTGGCGATACAGAGCTAAGAAGACGCTGAACTGTGCTTCCATAACCTTAGTGTAGGCACCGTCAAGGGCCCATTTTGAGAATGCGTTCTTGTCGAGCACATAGGGTTTATCTCTCCGAAACTCAGCCGCGCTAAGAGGCCAGCTCACCACTTGAGTATTTGTCGTCAGATTCATATCCTTGGTAAGCTTGACTTGGTCGGAGGTGAGTTGGCTCTGAAGTTTGTCCTGATCTCCCAATGCGGCTGCAAGATCCTTCTTGTAGCTCTTGTCTTCCTTCGCCTGCGCCGTCAAAAGCGTGACGCGGGCTGTCGCGGCGGCGAGAGCGGCAATATCCTGATCGACTAGGTCCTTCAGTTTTACTCCTTTGGGTGGATACAATTCGGCAACCGCTGCTGCCACATCCGGCTTGCAGTTTTGTATTTCGGGAGCCGGCCCTACACCCGCTGGTCGGGCAGCCGCAGCCCCTGCAATGAAGAATTGACCGACCGTGCCAACCACATTGGAAATGATCGTCGCGGTCGCGTCTACGGATTGCGCGTTCAAACCCGTACTGACTCCGTTGGGTGCTAAGTTTGAAGTGATATCACTGGTCGCCCACCAGCCGTTTGAATCGAGGACGTAGCGTTGCTGTTCGTCGAGAACCGTAGTAGGAGTGGCAATTGCTTCGACACTGCCGGATAAATTTTCGCCGCAGCCAGTGACATGACGGGTGATGGTGACCTTAAATTGGGTCATCGGCAGATTCCATGGGACGCCCTTTAGCTGGCTATCGCCAACAGCAACATGAATGACATGTATACCGGTGGCACAGCCGCCGCACGTAAGCGCCAGACTCAACACTAAGCAACCCATTAATCGCATGGACATTTTCATTCTCCTTTCGAAAGTGTGGATAGTCCCTATTAACAGGTGAATCATCATAGTACCCAATATCAGTTTCTCGAACAACTCTGGTGCTTTACTCTTGTACTCATCCTCACTCACACTTGATGCCATGTTCTCCTCCTCTTTGGTCTCCTGATTCACAAAAAACATTACGCAGCTGTTCAAACTCGACAGCAGGATGAACGCCCTATTGCGGAACCGGTCCTGGATCTGCGGCCGGAATTCATCCCGGTTCAAATTACCCATGAAGTCATGGATGTAGTCCTCTGGTGCATCAAATGAGTGCTTTCAATGTTGCTTTGATCTCCGAGATTCGTTGGTCCCTCTCTGCTGTTTGCTTCTGCTTCCGGAGGGACTGTAATTCCTTGAACAACTGTTCACGCTTCTCAAGGTCGAAGGTGGGTTTCGGCTTATGCGGGGCAGGGGCGAGGCGCGCCCCAAACTTTCCTCTTGGGGTAAACGGTGCCTTCAGCTTAACCTTGTCTTCCTTGCTGAGCAAACCCTCTAGAGCCTCAGCAATTACAGGCGCCCGGTCCACCCCGATGTGGCGGTCGAAAGCCTCGGGAGATGCCTTCCGCAAGAAAAGAAGCGCCAAAGGACTCGATGCGCCGAGACCTGCAAGCTTTTGCCGTTCTTCTTCAGATAGTGGCAGACTCCTGAGAAACTCGGTTGCCACGCTTCCGCCCCCTATTCAATGGTGTATGCTTCTTCCCCAAACCGTGCAATGTAGCTGTACGGAATGGTCCCGTACCCCGCCGTCCCCAAAACAGAATCTGTGGCCCAGTAGCTGTTCCAACTGTTCCGTAGGTAGAACTTCCCCCCTCCGAGATCCGGCTGGTTCGAGATGTCCTCATATCCGACGAAACACATTGCATGACCACCGACCTCGTTTTCACCTGGAATTGGATTCACAATTTCGCCAGAACGCGAAACTTCAGCGTTGGCATACCAGGAATTGTAGACTGGAATCGAGAATGCGACACAGCGGTTGCTCGCCAACTCAGCCTTGATGTCGATGATCGATGTAGCTGTGATTTGGTGAATCGTCGCAACCTTGTAATTTTGTGCCTCGGTCACGGCATTAGCGGGGGGAGGCGCTTGCCCCTCATTACCGGCGATGGGCGTCGGGTTGTAGGGCCAGGTGGATTCGAGGCAACAGCCGTCACTTTGTAAAAGCGGCATGGCCACATAGATCCATGTACCAAAACCATTGGGCTCATTATCCTTCTGCTTGCAATCCCAGTATAGGAACTGTTCGGACATATCTAGGCGCGTCCTTTGGAGTCCCAAATAATGCTCCATTACTGCCAGGCATGCGTGTGCGACGCACGTCCCTCTATTCCCCTGATCCCGCACGGGAGGCATTTGTTCGATCATGTTCACCTTTGGAGGTAGTGGCTCGGCTGCGACAGCTAACATTCTCAGTGCCCGCTGCGGCCGGGGTATGCTATCCAGTCGGGCGCCCAAAGCGAACACCTTCTGAGGAACGGCCGCGAGTCCGAGCGGTTTTGGGCGGCGCGGAATTTTATTGATTAGTGCTCGCAGCGATTCTTTGTTCGTCTTGAGGTAGTCGGCGAGCAAATCTCCGGCGACTCTATGTGCGCCGATCAATTGATCAGTGTTTCGGTAGCCGAGAGACTTCAGCGCTACTAAGAATTGACCTAGTTCTGGGACATCATCAATGCGTATTTCTGACATATTCCCCTCCTGTAGTTGCGTTGACTGCGTTTGGTGTTGTTTAAGGATTTGATCCTTCTCATGACCGGGCTTGTCTCGTCAGGTTTTCTTCGTTAACACTCTTACTTGGTCGACCGTTAGATCAAGCGCAAACGCCCAGAAGAAAAGCGTTGAGAAATCCGTGAACGTGCCGACGAATGTGTTCAATTGCAGTCCGTAGCCTGCGACGACCAGTAGTATGCCAAGGATGAAAGATTGAATCCCTTTATCCATCTTTAGTTTTTTCTCAAGGGTGACGGATGTCGGGACCACGGGAGCGGGCGTGGCAAAAGTATGATACCGGGTGTGGATTGCATAAATCGGTGGACCAGCTCCTGCCGTGTCGCGATAGAATGGTGGCGCAATGAACGCGGGGCCTGCGAGTTGAGGCGGAGTAGCAGCCGCGGCACCCACCTCGGTTTTCTGCTGGACAGCCACCGCGGTAGCCTGGACATAATCGCGGGCGTCCAACTGCATCTTGACCAACCCATTCGGTTGGGTGAACTGGTTTTGTAAAGCATCGGTCCAATCCTGATGAACCTTTTTGAGCTGCGCGGACAGCTCGGGCCCATTCGGCTTGTCCACCATCGTTTTTAGAAATGTCGTAAACTTTTCACCGCGACTCCGGACTTCGTCGAAGATTGCTACATTCCAGGCCGTCGGAGGTGGCATGGGTATCTGTTCGGTAGCTTTTTCCAGTATCATTTGGATGGCCAACGAGAGCCAATCAAAAAAGCCTTTGACCGCGGCGCGTTCGGACTTGAGATCGTCAAGAGTTAGCTTGATCTGCTCGAGTGTGTCGAGCTTGGTATTCTCATCAACCTTGTGCACAGATGCAAGGACATCTGTCGTTGACTTGGCAAGCTCAGCCGAAATCGCCGCCGGAATGCCCAGCGGTTGCTCTTGAATTGTCTTTATGATTTTTTGTTCGCAGATCTGCCAGCTCCTTGCACTTTTTTTAATGTCACTTCCCAATTTGAAAATGGTGTTTTTCAGTTTATTCTGGGCGGCGGATAGATCGTCACGCTCTATCAGTTGCAATACCTTGTCATGGGCTGTTCGAGCCTCCTTGATCGTATTGTCAATATCGGGCGGAACCAAACCCAGCCAATCATATTGGGTAATATCATGCAGCTTATCGAGAGCATCGTTCGCGTCCTGATGCTTTTTTTCAAAATCCTGGAGCGCTTTCTGCCATTTCTTATCCAACTCCAGTTTGAAAGTGTTGATGTCTGACGCACTGATTCCGTTCATCGCATTTCTTAGCTGCTCTAGCTGAGGCTGATAAGCCAAGGCAAAATGTGGATCGGCATGGTGTTCCGCCTCCCGTGCAATCCTCTCGACCAGCTTCTTTGCGTCCAGCTTCGCCTGGTCGAGTTCGATAGTCTTCTGCAGCTTGACTTTTAACAGCCAACTGATGAAAAGGGCCACAATGATAGTGATCCCTATCCAGATCCAATGGACGCGGCTGCGAACCTCGAAATCAAATGGGACAGGACTTGCTAGCTGGGGTGCATCAATCTTCATCGTGCCCGTTGCAATACCGAGCTCGAAATTACCCTTCAGTGTGTAGTCGAGTGTGGCTTGATCTCCCGGCTTGATCTCGGGCTGCATTTGCGCAAATCCGAGAGTCCCTCCGATAGGCTTGGTGCCGATTACGGAGTTAGAGACCGGCCGAATGCCGGAAATCATGATTATTGATTTTTTTGAGACTTCAGTCACGCGTAAATCGGGATGACTATCCGAACTCCACGCGATGAACCAGTACGTGCGATCGATAATCAGCTTTGGTATAGCTTCGAGACTGGCGGCTGGTCGCGTCAACTGGATCTTTAAGCGCCCTGCGCCGGGATCGGAGTCTGGCTGCAGGTTCAGATAAAGATCGTACGTTCCGGACTGCTTCATCTCGTCTTCATCCAAAATGATCGCGATTACCCTGGGGAAGGGTTTGCCGGTCCATTTCGACGAAAATTTTGTAGCTTTCCGCGGAGCAGTGCCGTTGAAATAAACCGCTTCAACCTTAGGATCTTCGTCAAGCTTAATTTTCGACTTGTTATCAGGAACAAGCAACACGTGCACTGCCGTGCAGGATGGGCAGATCTCAATGGAAGTTGTGCTTTCCGGCTTTACGAGTGTCTCCGCTGCTGCGCCAAGGCTCATGGCAGCGATAAGAACCACCTGCATGGCGAGAGCCCAACCATAATGCCGAAAGCATTTCACAGCAGGCGTTAGCAAAGCAATCGTGACTTTCTCCATATGTCCCCCTATTTGCCAAGGTCATGAAAAAAGTTGAGAAGGATAACAATGTCCAGGGTTCAAACAAATGTGGTCAGACAATAAGATTAGACGATTCAGTCAGTTGCTACTATATGAGGTTAGATTGATAAGGCATTGCTTTCTGACAGCAAGAATATAGAAAAGTTTCGTTTGTATGTCAATTATTTTTTGCTCACAATATATATGATTCTGTATCTGGCTTTCCCCTTTATCCCGCATTACTTCACGCAAGCATGCATTTTCCCCTTTTGAATACACGTAAAAATGGATACAATACACTGTATAATATGACCTAATCTAAGAGAGGGAACTGAACAAGAGGGAATTTCCCGTATGAGGGGGCACGATGACTTATTCTCACCTCGTGTGAACCTTTATGGCCCGTGATCGGTGTTACTCATAACCATATGAAATATATAACGAAAAACAAAGATGGCAGTTCGTTGGCGTCAGGAAGGATTCAATGAAAAAACTGTTTCACAATTATTCAAAAAAAGTCGCTCGTTTTAATTCATCAAGCGTTCCAAACACTATACGGATTGAAGCCCTGGTCTGCGGTGTGTGTTTCAACGATATAATCGGATCTCTTCTCAGCTGATCAATGATATTGTAATTAAGAGCCTTGAACCTGATCTCAACAAATGTATCTTCCATTGCTTCAAGATTCTCAGCAGCTTGTTTCAAACTTTTCTCATCATTATCCATTTTCTTTTTCAGGTCGCTCTTGGATTTTGCCGTGAAAGTTTGATCTATTTCTTTTCTTATACCGCGAATGTTCTGAACCAACTCGCATGCCTTCTTCTTGTGTATCGAGTCATGAAGCATCTCTGGAAATTCTTCCGCAATCGTTTGCATGCTCGAAGTTATCCCGCATTGACCATATGGAGAAGAAAACACAAGATCCCCCTTTATTCCGGCGTATTTCTTTTTTATCTCTTCGAAAATGCAGTTCACATTCTCAATGGCTGTGCTTAAATCGTGTTTGTTCACCTTTTCATCCTTTCAAATCTTAACCATACCAGGATTCATAAATTCCCTATACGGTACCTATCTCAAAATTCGTTGCATTAGGTTAAGCCATGCTATTGATTCGGTTTATCTTTTGCATTATTTATCGTTGAATATTGATATGTGAATCATTTCCTAAACAGGGTGCCTTTAAATACGCTGTACAGATAGCCACAGGACTGCTGACGTTTGCTCAGGTTTAATTATTATGCTCAGAGCATAAAAACCCCTGCTCAGTAGCTATTTTTTTTGATTCCTCATAATTCTATAAGCGGCTCAGAAAGTGGATGATAATTTCCGCTTGATATTCCTCCCGAATAATCATTCCTGTCATCTCTCAAAATTGCCGTGTCATACAAATACGCCGGAAGGTGCTTATCGAATTCATTGTCGCTCGACAGCCACGATGGCTGCACTTTGTTGAGTTGCACGTCTCTCAAAGTAGTTGTTATTGATTTCAGCAAGTGCTCTGCAAGGTCAGATGGATTGTCGCCATATCTGCCCATAATTCTTTTCTTATGCTTATTGAAAAATCCTGTAGTTCTTATGGCTGCAAGCTTGAAATGGTTCTCGTCTGTATCTGAAAATTTTGGTGGAGATATCCCTCCCAATATGTCTTCAATGTATTTTTTCTTTATGGCTGATGTGAGATTGGGATATTTGTCTTCAATAGATTTGACGGGTATCGGAGAAACTTTTGGTTCGTTTTCCAGATAATGTATAAAATTGCTTTTCCCTATCTCGTCGCGTGAATAGCGATTATAGATGAACTCATTTATTGGCATTTTCTGTAATCGTTTCTTTCCATCAGTGCTCGGCAGATAATCCGCGTTCTTTGCTGCCAATGCGAAGCGGTTAATGGATCTATGGATCTCTTCTACAGAAAACTTTCGGTTTCTATGATTAGAGTATTCTGTTTTATTAAAGGCCGTGCCATTTAGGAGTTTGTTGATACTAAGCAGATCTTTATCGTAGCTCTTTGTCCCTTCCTTAAATGCGCAAAGACCCATGTTGTCTTTCCAGTAACGGCGAATTGATTTTGCTTCATCAGATGGTGTAACGACTTTTTTTACAAGTGTGAGCTTAATAGGTTTCTCTTCAAGATCTTTCCTTACAATAGGTCTTCGCTTTATCTTGACGCGGGGTCGTAGTCCTTGACTACATGTAGTTTCTTTAGAAACTACTTTTATTTCTTTCTTATTATCTATTCTCTCACTATTCTCTTCGTTACAAGTATTGGTATAGGGGTATCTATTTTCTGACCTATCCCCCTTGACCTTTTCATCTATCCCTCCACAAATTTTCGTATAAAATTCTTTGTTGGACAGGTTACGGTCGCTGCAAATTAGGACGAATTCTCTATAGAACTCTTTATAATGTTGGTTCTCATATATGTTTCTTTCCCAAGACTTGTCACACTTAGATTTTTTCGTTGTTTTCGAATAAAGATATTTGAACTTGATTAGCTTACGAACCGCATTTGATACTGCTTGCGGACAAAGCCCGGCAAGCCTGCCTATATAGCCATTAGAAGCCCAACAACCCCGTTTTGTTTTATTGAGGTTTTGGATGATTCCAAAAACAATTTTTTCCGATGGTGATAGGTGATAATTGATTAAAACTTCAATGGGGATTCCAATGCCCTTTAGCTGTGTGTCTTCCTTTTCCATTCTAGTTACCTCACTTTCATAGATTTAATAGCGTCATTGAGTTTCCCTGATGTTCCTGTGGTGTTCTTATTTAACAAAAAAGCCTCGCAAGATTCGTCATGAATCATGAAAGGCTTTTTGATGCCAAAACTATGGAGGGCTTTGATTTCGCCCCTTATTTTAAATGGAATTACTCTAGGTGAAAGCTTATTTGCCTTGTATTGACCAGTGCCAGACCCTCGGCGATTCCGCTTTCCTTTAGGCATTGTTCCACCTGCGGGGTCATGTTAACAAAACCTCTCCGCGTGGGGATGTTGAACCAGAGTTCTTTCCTGTAATATTTCATTCGTTATTCTCCTTATGCGAAATGCAAAATTAAAATTAAATTAGATTTTGCTAAGCGAATGGAGTGATCTACTTGTTTTTCTTCATTTGCAGGTACTGTTTCATTTGAGGCGGGTCAAGTTCCAACCAATCCACCTTTTTCAGCAAATCCCATTCCTCTTCTGTGTAGCCGCGGTTTTTATTGTACACAAAAACGCCCACGAATTTCGCCTTGCGCACGTTTTTCCAATAGTCCACCAATTCCGGGTGCGCAAAGAAAATGTCGTCCTGAATCAAAACAAAGTCGTGGCTAAATTCTTTCTTGCCCCAGAATCCGAAAAGGTAAGTAAGTTCGCTCAGGGTAGTCAGATCGAGAGAGGTGTGGTGATAATCGAGATGCTTTAACGCATAGTGATCATTGAAAACGAGGCCGCCGACCATGCATTCGGGACAGGCCGCCTTAATGGCGAAGGCATTGCTTTTAAAAAAAGAAGACGCAAAAACATGTTGCTGGAATCCGTATTGCTGAATTAGTTTGCCCACCCATTGGGCAAATTCCTTGGCGTTTTTCCCCTCATCCTTCATATCAAGGGAAACTATTGGTGTTACGCCCTCGGCTTTACGTTCTTTAATCAGGTCGAATAATTCGATGACGGTCATGAAAGGCTCTCCCGGCATTTGTGGATTTGCCTTGTTCTTAGGCAGTTTGGTGAGGTCGTTATATTTCTTGCTGAAAGCACCATCTTCTCCGGTTTCCCGTTTCATTAGGTAATCATGGGAAAGAAGACCAACTCTTTTGCCATTCTGATCTATAAAATCAATGATATCGGTTTCAAAATTAGAATTTGTTGAATTGAGGGCTTTACTAATTGCGGCGCGGGAATTCTCCTGCGCGACGGAGACATCGCCCCGGTGCCAGCCAGCTGCAGGAAAGTTAAACGCCCAGGAGGGAATACCAGCGGTCAAGATAATTAAAGTAAAGAATGATCCGAGAAATAATTTTATAAGAGGCTTTGGTATAAGTTTCATGTTCGTCATCCTTTCTTCATCGCTTTTTAGCGATACGTTTTTGGACTATTCCGTTATTCCAAATGAAACGAGGAATATTGATTGATAGAAGCTAATTTGTGCTATGTCCGATTTTAGCTTACAAAAATCTAATATGCGGCTAAAGAATAGTCAGATAAGAAGACATACTGCAAACAAAAAATGGTGCCATTAAGTGTGAGTTAGGTTTTGTAGTCATTATTCCATTGACATACAAAACCGTTATTCCTATACTCCCCTTACAAAAAAGGAAGCTCCTATCAAACTTCCGCACGGCCATGACATTTCCTGCTCAGGTATGGCTTACAAACCCTTGCCGTGGGGTGCGGGAGCTCTTCTCCGGAAGGAAATATCCATGACATTGAAGAAACGCCGGATGATACTGCAGGTGAAAAGAAGGCGTAGAAGTGATATGCGACATGTCGTTCTTGTTGCATGTACAATCATCATGGCCGGCTGCATGATCGGTCCCAACTACCAGCGGCCTGTCGTCGATAAGCCGGACTCCTTTCGCTACGCGGCAAAGGAGGTCCAGGATACATCTAACCTGTCCTGGTGGCGGCAGTTTCAGGATCCGGTTCTCGACGGCCTTATCAATGAGGCCCTCGCCAATAACAAGAACGTCAAGATTGCCGCCGCAAATATAGAGCAGGCTGCCGGTGTCCTTACTCAGGTTCGTTCACCACTATTCCCTCAAGTGAGCTACGGCGGAAGTGCGGCCCGCCAGCGAGGAAGCGAGATGAATGCCACGCCGATACCGGCCAGCGTCGCAAACCCCCAGAATGCCTTTCAGCTCTTTGCCGGTGCAACTTGGGAGATCGACCTCTGGGGTCGCATCCGGCGCCTTTCCGAGTCCGCACAGGCAAACCTGCTTGCCACAGAGGAGGCACGTAGAGGCGTCATTCTCTCCCTGGTAGCATCTGTGGCGAGCACTTACATTCAGCTCTGCGGCCTCGATGAACAGTTGCTGATCGCCAAGAATGACATGATCTCTTACGGAGAGGCCGTCAAGCTCTTTGAACTCCAGTTCAAGTACGGACAGGTCTCGAGAATGACCGTTGAACAGGCGCGCACACGGTACGAGACGGCAGCAGCAACTATCCCGCAGATTGAATCACAGATAGTTCAGACAGAGAATGCCCTGTCCATCCTCCTGGGTCGAAATCCGGGACCAATTGCCCGCGGCAAATCACTGCGTGAACTTGCCATGCCGTCCATTCCTTCCGGTCTTCCTTCACAATTGTTGGAGCGGCGGCCGGATATTGTCCAGGCGGAGCAGAACCTGATTAACGCCAATGCACAGGTCGGTGCGGCACAGGCCCTCTATTTTCCGACAATCTCCCTGACCGGCAGTTATGGCCAGGCAAGTGATGACCTTTCCAATCTGTTCAAAGGTCCCGCCCGTCAATGGTCATACAGCGGGTCGATCACAGGGCCGATCTTCACGGCCGGTGCAATTTCCGGCCAGGTGCAACAGGCCGAAGCGGCGCGCAAGGCGGCACTTCTCGCCTACGAGTCGTCGATTCAGAGTGCTTTCGCCGACGTAGAAAACGCATTGATCGCCCGTACAAAGGTTGCGGAGCAGCTCCAGGCTCAACGGCGGCTTGTGGACGCAGCCAGGGAATATACCCGGCTGGCAAAGTTGAAGTATAAAGGCGGATATGTTCCATATTCAACCGTCCTCCAGGCTGAGGAACAGTTGTTCCCGGCGGAGCTCAATTACGTACAATATAATGCCTCGCTATACACTTCTCTGATCAATATCTACAAGGCAATGGGCGGTGGATGGGTGGCCGAGGCTGATAAACTGTCTGCACAGAAAGACGAACAGGGCAAGAAGGAGGTCCGGAAATGAAAAAGATATTCGTATTGTTCATAGGCATGATGTTCCTGATAGGTTGTGCAACAACGGCGTCTACAAAGGCAAACTTTCTGGGAGATTATTCCAAGAATCTGGAGCCCGGACCGCCAGGGGGAGCCAAGATGCGCTGGCTGAAGCCGGGCGTTAATTTCTATAAGTACAAAAAATTTATGGTGGATTATGTGGTCTTTGCCCTGGCCGACGATTCGAACTCGAAGGTCATCAATGGCGATGAGATGAAGAGACTGGGAGATGCCTGTACCCAAGCCATTATCGATGCCCTAAAAGACAAATACCCGATTGTGGCTGATCCCGGTCCGGACGTGGCGCGGTTTCGTTTCGCGATTGTGGACCTGAAACAGAGCCGTCCCGCCTTAAGCGCCGTCACATCCGTAATCCCGGTCGGATTAGGAATCAGCCTCGTCAAGAGAGGCTCCACGGATTCATGGAGCGGCTCGGGGGCAACAACCATCCAGTTGATGGTTCTGGACTCTGCGACCAATGAAGTCATGGCTGTTGCGGAAGATGAGTATCATGCGGGATTTACGGAAAGGTTCAGCAAGTGGGGTTCCGCCGAAGATGCCTTTAAGTATTGGGGGCAAAGACTGCGAAAATTCATGGATGATCTTGTGGCGGCAAAGGAGCACAATAAATAGCATATCCTCTATGGATATGGGCTTTCCTGATGGTTTTGTTTTGCATGCATACAGAACCGGGTGGGATGTGTGCCAACGCAATGAAACGGTGCATGTCAGCTATCCTCCTTAATCCTCCTTCTTCTCAGGGGACAAAACTTCCGATGTGTGTCCGTCGGCGGGAGTCTCATTCATGGCACGGGCATCCTTCTTCGCCTTAGAACGCTCGTTTAGCCGGTCAAAGAGGTAGAATAATAGGGGCACATAGAGCATAGCCAGTGTCGTCTCTCCGATCATGCCTCCGATGATGCCGGTGCCGATGGAATGGCGGGCGTTAGCACCTGCACCCATGGCGATCGCCAAGGGCAAGACGCCAAAGGCGAAGGCGAGTGAGGTCATGATGATTGGCCGCAGGCGCTGCTCACCAGCCTCAATGGTGGCATCCATTATTGATTTACCCTGCTTGCGCAGCTCGACAGCAAACGATACCCTGAGAATAGCATTTTTTGCCCCCAGACCGATTAACACCAGAAGTCCTATCTGAAAGTAGACGTCATTTTGGAGCCCCCGCAACCAGTTCGCAGTCAGGGCGCCAAGAACCCCGAAGGGCACCGCCATCATCACGGACCCCGGCAAGGTCCACGACTCGTACTGGGCGGCAAGGACTAGAAAGACGATGATCAGTCCAAATACAAAGGCAACTACCGATGTGCCACCGGACTTCTTTTCCTCAAAGGCAAGACCTGACCAGGTAAAGGTGTAACCCTGTGGCAGCACCTCTTGCGCGACCTCTTCCATTGCGGCGATGGCCTGGCCTGAGCTATACCCCAGTGCTGCATTGCCATTCACCTTTGCTGCCGGAAATCCATTGAAATGCGGCAGCAGGTCCGGGCCAGTCACCCATCTGGTTGTGACGACGGCAGCGAGGGGTACCATGTCGCCCTGATTCGATCTCGTATACAGACGCGTCAGGTCCTCCGGATTTATGCGGTATTTCGGCTCTGACTGAAGAATAACTTGCCATACCCTGCTGAACTCGTTGTACTGGCTGACCGTCAGAGACCCAAATTGCGCCTGAATCGTACTGTAGATATCCTTTACGGCGACGCCGAGAAGATTCGCCTTATCACGATCCACGTCAACACTCAACTGCTGCGTGTTGGCGCGGAAGGTCGTGTTCAACCCGGCAAGCTCCGGGTGCTGGCGTGCTTTGCTGAGGAATTGCTTCGTAAGCTCATCCAGTTTCGCCGCCTCACCGGCTCCCGTATCCTGGATCCAAAATTCAAAACCACCCGTCGTTCCGATCCCGGGAATTGCCGGCGGCGCAACGGGGATCACGAAACCATCCGGGATTTTCCTCGCTTCCAGGTTCAGGCTTGTCAGCACAGCACGTGCGTTTTCGGCACGTGCTTTTTTCGCTGAGGAATACCTTTCTTCAAAAGGTTTCAGGGTTACAAAGAATGTTCCGGCGTTGGGTTTGAACCCGCTATCGAGCAGGCTGTAGCCATTGATCTCGGTGCGGTTTTCAACACCGGGGATTTTCTTGAAGATATCCTCCACGCGTTTGGCCACCGCTTCGGTACGGTCAAGGCTCGCAGCGTCCGGCATGATGATCGCCGCCATGACGTATCCCTGGTCCTCGTTTGGCACAAAGCTCCCCGGGATTTCTTTAAAGAGGTACACAATCCAACAAATAAGTATCGCTAAGATGACAAAGGAAATCACGACCCTTTTTATAACAAAAACTACGGCGTCGCCAAAACCGCGGGTAATGCCGTCTACCCCGCGGTTGAACCAGGCGAAAAAGCCGCGTGTCGGGGGGCTACTGTGCTTCAGCATAATCCCGCACATAGCCGGTGTAAGTGTGAGTGCCACAAAGCCGGACACTGCGACGGATATGACGATGGTGATGGCGAACTGCTTATAGAGTTGACCGGTGGCGCCGGGCAGAAATGCGGCGGGGATGAAAACGGATGCCATCACAAGCACCACTGCAACCAGTGAACTGGATATCTCGCCCATGGCCTTGATGGTCGCCTCCTTCGGAGGGAGATGGAACAGCAGCATGTTGCGCTCGACATTTTCAACCACCACAATGGCATCGTCGACAACCATACCGATTGCGAGCACCAGGCCAAAGAGGGTAAGCAGGTTGATGGAAAACCCCAATGCGAGCATGCCCGTGAAGGTGCTGATAAGAGCTACAACGATCGCCGCGGCACAGATGATAGTTGTGCGGAAGCTTTGAAGAAAGAGGTATACGACGAGCACCACCAGCACAATAGCCTCAAACAGCGTGTGAACCACCTCTTTAATCGAGAGGCGAACAAAGTCGTTTGTGTCCAGGGATACAACGTAGTCGAGCCCGCTGGGGAAGCGCGACTTCATTTCTTCAAGGGTCTGGCGGACGGCTTTGGACACCTCAAGCCCATTTGCGCCAGGTTGCTGGTAAACGGCGATAAAAGTTGCAGGACTGCCATTCAGCTTGCTGTCAACGATGTACTGCCTCAAACCGACCTCAGCCCGAGCGACATCCTTTAAGTACACGATCGCGCTACCGTCCTGGTTTGCGCGGAGAATGATGTTTTCGTACATTGCAGGCTCGGTGAAGGGCCTCTGCGTGACCACCGGAAACGTCAACTGCACGGGCCCCGGTGTGGGCTGCTGCCCGATTTGTCCGGCGCCATATAGGGCGTTCTGGCTCGCCACAGCCTGCTGTATGTCAGTGGTAGTGATCCCAAGCGAGGCCATCCGATCCGGATTCATCCAGATGCGCATCGCCTGATCGGGAACACCCATAATCTGCGCCTGCCCTGCGCCTGGTACACGTTTAATTGCGTCAAGGACATACACGTTTGCATAATTCGCGATGTAATTGCTGCTGTAGCGTTCATCCTTGGAGAAGATACCGATCAGCATCATGATGGTCGATGCCTTCTTCTGCACCGAAACACCCTGCTGCACGACGGCATCCGGCAATTGTGGCATTGCGAGGCTTACCCGATTTTGAACCTGGACCTGCGCGATGTCCGGGTTAGTGTTAAGGTCAAAGTAAACGGTGAGCTGTAATTGACCGTTTGAGGAACTCGTAGAAGACATATAGAGCATGTTGTCCACGCCATTGATTTGCGCCTCGATTGGTGCCGCAACAGAATCGGCGAGGGTCTGCGAGTCCGCACCCGGATAAGTTGCCATGACTGTGACCTGCACCGGCGTTATGGTTGGATATTGCTCGACGGAAAGGGCTTTCATCGCTACCAGACCCGCAAGGCAGATGATGATCGCGATGACAGTGGCGAAGATTGGCCGCTCAATGAAGAATCTGGAGAACATGCGTTATGTCTCTCTTTTACAACCCTTCAAGGTCTATTTTTTGTCGGAAGCCGCGGGAGGCCCTGATTCCTGACCAGAATTATCAGGCTTCACCGAGACTGGCATGCCGGGACGGAGCGTGAAAACGCCGTCTACCACCACCCGTTCACCGCTCCTCAGTCCTTCCAATATGAACCAGTCATCTCCATGCCATTCTCCAACAGTAACGGGGCGCTGCTCGGCTTTGTTCTCCTTGTCCACGACCCAGATAAAATGGCCTTTGGGTCCCTGTTGTACAGCCCTTTGGGGAACCAGTATCGCTTTGGGACGGATAGCGCCTTTTAAACGCGCCCTGACATACTGGTTAGGGCGGAGTGCCGCGCCGGGATTATTGACACTTGCACGGATGGCGAAAGTGCCGGTTTGTAGGTTATAAGATGGTTCGGCAAACGTTAGTTGTCCGGTGTAAGGATGAATCGATCCGTCTACAAGGACGACCTCGACGATGTACCGCTCTTGCTTGGGAACGCGCAGCAGGCCTTTGGAGATCTGTTCGCGGTATTTCTGCATCTCATTTTCAGAAATGCTGAAGGTCACCCAAATCGGTGAGAGAGCCGCCACTGTCGTGAGCAGACTGTTCTGGGGGTTGATATAGGTGCCCTCTGTTTGACGGGCCGAACTGCTGACACCGGTTATAGGAGAAGCGATTGTTGTGTAGGACAAATTCAACTCCGCCGTTTCGACCTGTGCCTTTGCCTGCTCTACTGAGGCTGCTGCTGATTGATACTGCCCCGTGGCATCGTCAAGGTCCTTCTGCGAAAGTGCCTCCTGTTCGGTCAGCGGTTTCGTTCGTGCCAGGCTCAAACGGGCCGTTTCACATGCCGCTTCTTGTCTGGCTAGGGCAGCCTTCGCCTGGGCAAGCTGGGCCTGAAATGGTTTGGGATCCATTTGAAAAAGGACCTGCCCCTGTTTTACCACGGCACCTTCGGTGTACAGACGCTTGTCGAGGAACCCGCTTACGCGGGCCTGGATGTTGACGAGGTGTGAACTCTGGGTCTGCGCTACGTATTCGAAAACTACGGGCACATCCTTCTGGACGACCGCCAACACTGTCACGGCGGGAGGTGGTGCTGTCGACGCCTTCTTTTCGCTACTGCATGCCGGATAGAGAAATGCCGTTGCGATGATAATGCCGGTAATAAGAAAACGAACATGCCATGAAGGGTCTGTTTGACGACTCTGATTCATCGACAAGTCTCCATTTTAAGAATGCAATGGCATTTTTTTCGCGAACATTAACAGTCTTTAAGGGGCGATGCAATCCTTTTTTCGGGTTCTCCGCCCCTTATGTCGTGACGCCGTAACTGGAGAGCATCATCGATCTCGACAAGACCTTGCTACACACCAGGATTACTTTTCCAGGTCTCGGAGCAGTCTCTGGAAATCCTCCGACTTCCTCAGCAGGTGGCGGGCTGCATCCCTAAGCTTGTCCACTTCATCCGGTTTCAACTGGAGTGACGTAGGCAATTTGTTCAGGTAGGAGCGCTCTTCCGGGTCCTTGATGTCTTCGAACCTGACCTCTGCAAGGTAGAACGTGATATCGCCGCAGGATCCCGGCTCCGTAGAAATCTGTCCGGGCAGACATCTCCCCTCCCTGACCTCTCTGGACCAGTCTTCGAAGCTTTCCTGGAGAAGGGCTACAGTTTCCCGGTTGTAGCGGGTGATGGCAATGGCGGAATAGTTTGAGAGCATGGCCGCAAAAGGGGGAACAATCTCAATTTTGTCCCAGTGGTAATCGATCTTTTTTTCCGCATTCACGACAATGAAAACCACCTTGCGAACCTTTTCGCTCCCAATCACTTGCAGGGTCTTCCAGAAACTGCCAACAGAGCTGACGACCTCCTCAACGGCTCTCAGGCCGAGGTTGTCGGCTACGCCCCCATCTATCAGGTGAAGGTAGGGCTTCTCTTTCGAATTCAGAATGGGTATTATGTTGTCTCTAATTTCCCTCTGCCGGTAAGTCAGAGAGAATTCTTTTAATGGTGGGAGGACATAACCGCATTGACCCGCGTAATTTCTCAGCGTAATGGGCGACATCACACCCGGCACGGCGGATGAAGCGGCGCAGGCCCTCGCCACGGGAAATTTCGAGAGATCGGAGCAAAGGGCATTAAAAAAAGCCTGGTTGAAGCTGAGTCTCGTCCCTCTTGACATGTCTGTGGCATTAATGAGGATCATGGGCCCTTTTCTCTTGAGAAAGTCCCCGAAGGTCTTCCCGTCAAAGACATGTTTGTCATAGTATTCGGAAGCGAGGTCACTGCGATCGAAAAAAGGAGACGAAAGCCGGAACCAGTTAATAGGGTTCAACAAGGTACGAGCAGTGATGGCCCACTGGATATTGTTTTTCAGGAAACGGCTTTCGAAATCTTCAAAAATACGGTCGCCGAAAAGGCCATAATAGGCCGCAGTAAAACTTCCGCCCGAAACGCCCGAGATGACATCCACCTCATGCAAGAGACTCCGCTTTCGGCCATTGAGGGTAATCCCTGTGGCTTTGAGTTCCTCAAGGACACCATAGGAAAAGGCAGCTGCCCTTGTCCCTCCCCCTGAGAAGGACAGGATCAGAAGGAGTTCTTGCGAATTGTCCCGCGAGATGATGTTCTGAGGTACATAGCCATAACCGGGTTTGTACTCTTTCAGAGGTTCGTTTACCGGGTAGTGCCCAAAATGGGTACACCCGGCCGAGAAGATCAACAGCAGGAAAAGACCGATGCGCGCAAATGCATGTCCAAGTTTCATTTCTATATCTTTCTATTTTGATTCGTGGTCGCTTCTTCCCTTTGTTGCCTCGAGCCTGTCCTGATTTTTAGAATGAAAGATCCAAAATCCGCATGCAGCCATGGCCATTACTTTCCGATTGCCGATCACCGCTTATCGGTTACTCCTCCACTTACTCACCTCGTTTCACCGCTGGACGAACCCAATCCATCATTGCCCCATAGTTTCTTAATTCGTTCCCGATCCATGTCGATATGTTGCCGCAACGTATACAGCATGGGCATGAACATCACAGGAACGCGGAGATGATTCACGCGCGCCTCGATCTGGTCAAGATGTGAAAGCAGATCGCCCCTGCCCTGTCTGGCACTGCGTTCTAACAATTGGACTTCGAGTAATTTCAGCTCCCCATATAGCCTTAGGATCCGGCGTCGCATACCCCACTCGTAGACCTCCGGCATATATCGCACTAACGGATAGACCAGCCCAATTAATGGAATCAGCAGAATCAGCAATCGTTCCCCAAGCACGGCCATCCAGAAGGGAAGATAACGCTGGAGGAAAGGAGGACCAGACTTGTAGAAATGGCGGGCATCTGCGCTCAATGGTAAATCGATTGCCTCGGCAGCCGGAAACTGCCCTGCCTTGTGAAAAAAGCCGGGACCGGAATGGATTTGTGAGGCGGCATCAAGGAACATATACTGGAGCGCGGGATGCATGTCCTGCCGCGCGACAAGACTTGCCTTGGGCGCCAGAAGTGTTACATCCTCAGGCGGGAGATTCCTGGCCAGGTCACCCACGCCGGCTGGCACCACCACCTTGTTCAGGAACGGATACAGCGCAATGTATGCATCCGCTCGGGGGAAGCTCACGAGTCCTATGTTACGGTCGGAGAGCAACTGCCTTACCACGGGAGATTCCGCAGATGTCAACATCGCCGCCGCGTCGATCTCGCCCTGTAGCAGCTTCTCCTTCGCCTGTTCCGGCGAGAGCGGCAAGAGCTCGGCGCCTCGTTCGCTGATGCCATTGAGTGCGAGGATTCTGAGCATCAACACCCGGGTCTCGCTGCCCTCCGGGCCAATCGATAGGCGTTTGCCCCTCAGATCGCCAGACGGTCTTCCTTGGACGACCCTGCGGTAGAAGAACCAAAGCGGCTCATAGGAAATCGTACCGAGAGAGATGAGATCAGTCGATTCAGCCTCGGTGGTTACACCGGCTTGCACGAAGCCGACACTCACACCAGAACTTGGGTCGCGCAGCACGGCAAGGTTCTCCAGGCCACCCGCAGTCGGCAGCAACCGAAGCTCGAAACCATTACGCGCCAGAATCTCCCGGTAGCGTGTACCCCACTCCACATACGCTCCTCCTGGCGGTCCCGTTGCCATCACCACCACACGCGGCGGCATTGGACGCAGGACAGCGAGGGCCCACCAAAGCGTCGCAACCGCAATCGATATTATAACGATCAACGCGAGTATCCGGTAACGCCCATAGACACGGAAGTATTCTCGAACAGTCATGGTATACGATCTTCCCGATTTCCTATTCGTTGATCCCTCCACGATTTATAGGACATACTAGAAAGTCATGAATATATAAAATAAGAAATGGGGGGTGTCAAGGATACAAGCAAGGATAACGGGGAGAAACTTGTTGGGGAATGACGATGAGGAATCAGGTATTGTCGCGAAACAACTTGAGCCAGATGGGTCCGCTCATGGCAACTAGTCCCAGTATAGCGAAGGCGAATCCCCATCCGTATGTGCCATTGCCGGCGAGATCGAGTACGAAACCGAAGGCGAGAGGTGCAAGAAATGCCATGCCGAATCCGACAAAGGCATATAGCGCCAGGGTCCTGCCGCGTTCAGCATCATGCGCCGCCGCGACGACACCGGCTGTCAGCGCACCGCTGTCGAGCATCATGGCAATTCCATAGAGCAGGCAGAGTAAGGCGACGAAAATAAAAGGTGAAGCGGCGGCAAAACCTATGACACAGCCGATGAGACCGGCCGCAAGCATAAAAACGGTGATGACGCGCCTGCGCTCCAAAATTAGAGCCAGTTCGTTGCCCAGGATACTGGCGGGCACACCCGCGAAGAGGACTATCGTTGCCAGATTCTGAGGACTGAGCTGATTTTCATGCATCGCTTGCAAGCTGAGGCTGAAAGCCAAGAAGGCAACGAGCCATGTACGGAATCCAAAAAGTTCCCAGCAGTGTACTGCATACCCACACATGTAGCCTACGGCCGAACGGTTGCGGAGGGCTCTACGAAAGTTGAAGGATGAGAGGAAAGGTTCTCTCAGTGGCAGATCAGGCGTCTTTGGTTTAACGGCAAGAGCGAAGATCAGTATTGCTCCCAGGCATCCGAAGGCCAGCATCACAGCCGAGGAGCGCCAGTCAAGCCAGGTCACCAGCCACCCTGATAGAAATACCGATAGTGCCGTTCCGATGCCATATGAAGACGTGTAAAAGGCGATAAACCTGCTCTGAGCTCTTCCGGTGATATGATCACTGAGCGCTTTAAGCCCCGGCATGTAAGTCCCGGCCAGGCTTACACCCGCGCAGAATCTGAATAACATTGCCGTCAGGGTGCCCTGGGCAAACCATCCGAAGCCTGCCATCGAGGCGGCGCCCACGACAGCCGAATACAGATAGATGCGGCGTGGGTCAATCCTGTCCGTGAGACTTACAAGGATGGGCACAAAGGCCGCGTATCCCCCATAGAAGATGCCATTGATCCAACCGGCCTCGGTATTGCTGAGACCCCACTCAGCCTGGAAGCCGGGAAGGAGGGCAGGGAAGTACATCGTTCCCGCCATGGAGAATACTTCAGCAGTACAGAGGAAGATAATGAATGCAACCTGACTGTTCATGCACAGAAAAAGATGATTGTGAAAAAATTAATTGGCCGCGTCGGATTTTTCTACCATTATTTGCGGATTATTGTAATAATCAATTGCATTGAACTCAATCGATTTTTTGAATTTTTATATGGAAAATACATTTGGAGAAACTGGCTGTATTGAAGCAGTGCTATTTGATTTCGGAGGGGTTCTTTCTGAGGAAGGCTTCAAAAACGGCCTCCAGGCAATAGCAAGATTAAATGGAATAGACGAAGAAGACTTTGTCAGAGCTGCCAATGATACGGTTCATACAAGCGGCTACGTTATTGGCAAGATCCCTGAAAGCACCTATTGGGAGATATTGAGGAAGACTACGGGCATCCGTGGTGATGATCAGCATCTGAGAAATGAAATATTATCGCGCTTCACAATGAGAGAATGGATGATCGACACAGTGAAAAGGCTCAAGAAGCGCAATGTCCGCGTGGGTATCCTGAGCGACCAGACCAACTGGCTCGATGAACTCGATATTCGCGATAATTTTTTCTCGCAGTTCGATTATGTTTTTAACAGCTATCATATGGGGAAAAGCAAGAAGGACCCGAGCCATTTTAAGGACGTGGTCCGTATATTAAAGATTGATATTCATAAGGCGCTTTTTATTGACGATGACCCGGGAAACTGCAAAAGGGCTAAACAGTCGGGGTTGAAGGTTATCCATTACAGAGACCGTGAACTGTTTCTTCACGAGCTTGCGGGATATTTTCCGGGAATAACAGCATAAAGCGCAGCGCGAACCTTCAGGCCGGCCATATTAGGAGGACTAAAGTCCTGCGCTATATCTGCGCAACGTCTTTCCATTTGACACATAAATGCATTTTTCTTATACTCCTGTATCTTCTCCGCTTAACACCCTGGATTTCTTATTAACCATAATGGACAAGGAGGCCCCATGGAGCTGATCAATCAACTAAATGCCATCTTTAAACCCCAGAGTGTTGCGGTGATCGGAGCTTCACCATCTCCCGGCAAACTTGGCTATGATGTCATTTACAATCTGATCCATGCCGGCTTTGCGGGTCCAATATATCCTGTCAATCCAAAGGCGGATCAGATTCTGGGTCGTCCTGCATTCAAGCAGATCGGTGATATTTCGTCCCCACCGGATCTCGCAGTCATAATCATTCCGGCAAAGGCGGTGCCCGGAACCATCGACCAATGTGGATACGCTGGGGTCAAAGCAGCCGTCGTTATCACAGGGGGGTTTGCAGAAGCGGGAGAAGAAGGGGAAAAGCTCCAGGAAGAGCTGGCAACGGCAGCGCGCCGCCATGGCATCCGGGTAATCGGACCCAACTGCCAGGGTGTGAACAATCCCCATCATAATCTCTGTGCTTCGTGGCCGTTGCTTACCAGGAAGGGCCGCATGGCATTTATCTCCCAGAGCGGGACGGTCGGTGCGGCGCTCATGGATTGGGCAAGCGAAGAGCACCTCGGGGTGAGTGCCTTTGTGAGTCTGGGAAATCGCGCCGACGTCGATGAAGCAGACTGCATCGAGTATTTTAACGATGATCCTAATACAGCGGTAATCGCCCTCTATGTGGAAGGCGTCAAACGACCGGGTGACTTTCAAAAAGCCCTGGCTGCGGCTACGAAACCCGTTGTCATACTGAAATCCGGGCGCACGCCGAGGGGCCGTGTTGCGGCGGAGTCACACACCAAATCAATGGCGGGAGTGGACGCCGTTTACGACGCCATCTTCAGGAAATACCGGGTCCACC
>Ga0209777_10001527_pt1 | contig 32992 bp, 27 predicted proteins | sample FrelakmetHBP12HB_FD_187147 | JGI IMG/M metagenome (GOLD analysis project Ga0209777, IMG submission 187147) | Freshwater lake sediment microbial communities from the University of Notre Dame, USA, for methane emissions studies -HBP12 HB (SPAdes)... | ecosystem: Environmental > Aquatic >... | reverse complement strand
AATTCTGGATACGCAGGCTCATGCAGTAACATCACCTTCCACTTTCTTTAGTACAGTTGGCAACTCATTGACTTTAGTGGCTAGGGCTGTTTCAGGGTACACTTTTACGAGTTGGTCTGACGGCGGAGCATAAAGTCTTTCAGTTAGTGTTCCATCTTCAAAATTAGTTTATGCTGCAACATATTAGCGCGTGCTGCGCTATGGCCTTGACGGGGTAGCCGTAGTTATTTCGCATGTCGCCTAACTTTACAGATCCACATTTAATGTTAAGGTTTTTTTCGGTAACTCACGCTACGCACAGTAATGAAGCACCATGGCCAATAGCTGAAAACTCTAAGAACACAAACCATAAGGACAAGTAGAACATTATTAATTGGTGCTTATGAATAGAACAACATTAGCAGTAACACTTATTATAGTAATCCTGGTGGCTCCCACAGTAGGTGCTGTATACTACATTTCGTTCAATAATTTTTCTCAAGGAGAAAGCTCCTCATACACACCTTCTCCAATTCTAACCGCGTCTCCATCTCCCATAACTACTCCAACACAAAGTTCATCGTCAACTCCTGCATCATCGTCAACTCCTGCATCATCGTCAACTCCTGCATCATCGTCAACTCCTGCATCATCGTCAACTCCTGCATCATCGTCAACTCCTGCATCATCGTCAACTCCTGCATCATCGTCAACTCCTACTCCGACTCCAACGAACCCGTATTCCAACATCATGGATATTTCAGGTTCAAACTACCAAATATTAGATTCTCACTTTTCCGTAATTTACACAAGCACAAGCTCCAGCACAGCCTTTAATCACTTGTTAGGGTCATCAGGAATAGCCAGTGACGGAAGCAGTGTTTATGTTAATGCCGGCACGTACACTGTTGATGCAACGTGGACCGTTAATGTCGATAGCATAACATTGACTTTTGCTTCTGGAGCAAAACTTATTGCAATTGCTAACCTTAATACATACATGATAGCAGTATCCAGCAATAATTGCATTATTAATGGCGCAAACGTTAATGGAAATGCGGTTAGTCAATATCATGGCTCAGATACTTCAGCGGACAATTTTGACGCATATTATTACATAGGTGGCATATTGCTTGGTGGACAGCATGACCTGATTGAATATTCGACTATCTTCAATTGTCGTCAATGGGGTGTTATTTCAGGTGGAAACCATAGCGGAATCATGAACAGCACTATTAATGACGTCGGCTGGAACGGTTTCAGCACATACCAAAATTCCGAAAGTGGAACAGTGAACGAGGCTTTCTGCATAAACTGCAATATTTACGATACCAGTGACGTTGGAATAGACAGCCAATCCCAAAACACCATCATAACGGGCAACACCGTCTATAACATGGGTCCACACAGCGATCAACCTCAAGGAAGCACTAATTCTTATTGGGGTATTGCTTGGGAAAACAATGGCTTCGGCACTATGGGGGGCACCGGCAGCGGAACCTACGCTTTATGTGCTGGAAACACGCTAACTAACGTTGGCGTCGGAATCGTCATTACAGGTAGCACTTCCACTGGCACCGGCACCATTAACTACATCATAATCTCAGGAAACACTGTAACGAATGCGCAACGCAAGGCAATAGACTTTTCCGATTCCTCGTATGACATTATTACATCCAACAATATTACTACGGCAGCGATAGGCATTAATCTCCATGTTGATACGGGGTCAGCTGTAAATAACATCGTCTATGGAAACACCTATTCTGTTTGCACAGCCAACTTTAACGACGGAGGTTCAGGCACCATAACCTCAGCACCTTCCATAGTCGTAATCACCGTTACCTCTTCACCTGCAGGACAAGGATATATAACAGCAGACGGCAATGCTGGATATGCTGGTTGTCTTTCAACAACACCTTACATATTCTATGATGCAGTCGGCAATTCAGTATCTTTAGTGGCTAATACTGTTTCAGGACACGCTTTTCGAAGTTGGAGTGACGGCGGAGCACAATCTCACATGATAACCGTCCCATCTTCGAATATAATTTACACTGCAACTTATTGATCCGGCAGCAGTCCAACGACTGCTCCAAAACCCACATCTTTGACGACACCAAGTCCAAAACCGTTGCCAACAGCCTCGGCGCTAAGAAGCATATGAGCCATATTTCCAAAACGTAACATATTAAAAAGTATTTTCACATTTCGTTCTCTAAGATTCTAGGAGCGGCAGAAATGTGAATTCTTCTACCTAAAAATGTTTTGAGATTGCACATGGATGAATGTGTTTAGTTGATTGTGCGATGCATACTAGAATTTGATGGTTTCCATGAGTTTTGCGATAATGTCTAGAAAGTGGTTGAATATTTTGCCAACTATGCCCAGTCCGCTTACCATTCCGCGTAGGTTTTCCACGTCGTATTTGTTCATTGTCTGGGCTAACAAGGTGGCAGCGACAAAAACGAATGCGAAAAATACTATACCTATGATTAGACGCAGCCAGCTAGGGAAGCCAAGCTCTGAGATGAGGAGGTAGGTTAAGGCGGCGGCTATGGTGGATGACAACAGAATTTTTGCTGAAGAGCGCCAGTCTACAATTAGCTCGTAATGTTTTCTTATCCAATAAAGCGATACAGTATTGAAGGGAATACCAGTTGCTATGAAGGTTACAATCAGTCCTAAAACTCCAAAGTGCAAAATTAGAATGTACCCCATGGGAAAGCCTATGGCTGCTGCGATTAGGTTTAGGTACAAGATGAACTTGGTTTTTCCTTGACTGCTGATGAAGTTGCCCGTGCTTAGGGTTCCGAAGGGTGTGTAAAGCAAGTAGTCCAGTGCAAGCAAAGCTAAAAACAGTGGGGCCGTCGAGTATGTTTTCCCAAACAGCGTAGAAACTGCGGGTCCAGATAGACACATAACGAGCGCCGCCACTGGGCACACGAGTAGTGATGCGTATTTGATTGAGGATTGGAAGACGTTTAGCATGATTTCCTTGTCTTTTTGCGGGTTAAGCTTGCTGAATGCTGGAAACAGCATGGTTGTTATCGGGGTTGCGAAGAACGATATTAGAACTACGAAAGTGTTGGCTATTCCATAGTTGCCGATCGCCGAATTGTTGGTGACGTAGAAAATTGGCAGCAGAAAAATGTAATATTGACTTAGAGAGTTGGCTATGATTGAGGAAAGCGACAGGGGTATGCTAAATGTTAGCATTAGTTTAATGTAGGCTTTTATTTCGAGTTTAACGCTGTTGAGTTTTGGTAGATTCTTGTATTGAGTCCATACAAATCCCATGCCTATCAATCCAGCGAATACCATGCCGACTGTATATCCTATGACTGCTCCCGAGGTCCCTAATCCCGAGATGACTAGGGTAACTATAATGATGGTTTTTATTGTGGATTGGCAGATGAGCATGATGCTGTTAAGTTCCATTTTTTCGATGCCTGTGAATGCGGCTGTAGCTGCATTGATGAGCCCGGTGGCTAAGATTGTGATCGAGATTATTTGGATTAAGGAAGTTATTTCGGGTCGGTGGAACACGCTTGCCGCGAGATAGCCAGAGAGTGCGAAACATACTGCGGATAACGCCATTCCAATGGCTATTTCGAAGATTATTCCGGAGATAAGTATGCTTCTGACTTCTGATGCTCTGTCTTCTGATCGGAATTGGGCTGTGCATCTTACCATTGCTGAGTTTATGCCCCAGTCTCGGAATACTCCTATGAGGTTGGGCGCGATCAGCACGATTCCGTAAAGGCCATACAAATTTGATCCAAGTAGTCTTGCGATGAAAATCGTGCCAATTGAGGAAATAATTGTGGAGATTACAAGGCCCCACAGTACGTTGAAACTACCTTTTGCTGAAACTTTAGCCATTTCTGCAGCTTTGCTCATCTTTTTTCTTTCCCGACCTTATTCTATATGAATATTTGTTTAGTCTACTGCCGATCCTTCAAAGATGTATCGTACTTATTCTGTCTGTTTTGCGGAACGAATATAGAGAGGCCACTAAAAAACACTTCTTCATAGTCACAACTGGCCATAGAGTAATATCACAAAAGAGGTTTAAAAGATGCTACTTACAGATACGGCTGGAGCTTTCAAAAGTTAGTTCTTGCGCGTTCGCATCTAAATGCGCAACTCTAAGCGTCTCTTTCGCGCCTTTAGCAATGCGCTGAGCTACAACTATCCGCCGGCGCATTCGTCTTGCTGCGGTTCTTCATGAGCCTGCATTCAGGGTCGACCAAAGAAACCTCGTTCTCATTAGACTCTTTGAGTTTGCACAGGAGCTGTTCGTACCCTTCCCTGCTTTTCATCAGTTTCTGAACTCTCACGTGCGGACATACAATCCGACGAACAATCGCATAATATCGTGTGGATAAATGATACTATCCCTATTCACATTCGATTAGGGACAGGTCAGCGCTTGAAATGCTTAACGATAAAGTCATCAGGAATACTTGCTCATCTTCAACATAACGATATCTATACTCAAGTATATATCAAACCATTCGGACTATTCTAAAAACGATTTGTACAAGCTCCAGTATTGTTGGACAACGTCATCTAAACGGTATTTTTGTTCAACAATCTTCTGTCCATGAGCACCCATTTTTTTTCGGAGTTCTTTATCGCCTAGCAGTCGTAGAACTGCATTTTCTATTTCGGTTTGTTCTCTTTCAACAAGCATTCCAGCCTTGCCATGATCCAGAATCTCTGCAATGTAAGGCTTATTTGTCGTTATTATGGGGAGTCCTGCCGCCATAGCTTCAAGGAAAACCAGACCAAACATTTCGCTTTCCGTTGGAAACACAAATATGGAAGATAATAGGTAAAGCTGGATTAGGTCTTCTCTAGGAACATCGCCCAAAAACACGACTCTATCTTTTATGCCCAGCTTGGATGCTCGGAGTTCCAATATTTTCCGATACTCCTTATCACTTTCTTCATAAATTCTACTAGATAGAAGCAATTTAGTATTCGGAAATTCCTTTAAAATTCTCGGCATACTCTCAATGAGGAAAAGTTGACCTTTTCTTGGCTGTAAATTGCCTACGCATATCAGGTTGTTTTCGTCTAACCCATATTTACTGGCTATTCTGTTGTCTTTTTCAACTTGGAAAACTTTAGGATCTATACAGTGCGGTATTACTCTAATGTTTCTTACACCGATTTTCCTGTATGATTCGGCTTGGCATTGTGTAAATGCGATGAATACACATGTTGGAGAATCGCTTATCATTAAAGCGTTTTTCAGTATCATCTTGTCAATGTAGGGCATTCCTGATTCGACTTTTAGTAGAGATTCCAATAGCAAAGGAGAATGTGACGTAAAAATCATTGGCGTGTTCTTTAATTTAGATACTAGCCAAATGGTGTGGTTAGCATAAAGATTGATGCTGTGAAGATGTATGAGTGAGTAATCTCTTTTTATCATGTGTCCAAAAAATCGTGCAGAAAAAGACAGATCATTGTTTCTTTTGAAACGACGAATTTGAAGATTCTCCACCGACTCATGCTCTGCTTCAGCCCTTTCTGGAATGAGCTCCGTAAGTACCTCCACATTTAGACCTTTGTCGAGCATCAACTGTACAGGATAATAATTGAAGTGAGGGCTTATCTGGTTTCTTATGTAATACCAATTCCACCAAGCAGTAATTTCACAAAAAGTTTTCATAGCTATTCTCCATTTTTCATAAATGTTATTTTTTGTCAATCATCGGAAGTGCGGTTGTGACAGTTAAGTTAGCAATACCTAACAGTTATTGATGGCTGTGCAGATTAATTTTAATGCTCTTCCTTAAAGTTGTATCTTAATTTAACCTTACGAGGTTCAACGGTTTCTGTTTAGCTCGCGCGAACTATCTTTTCCGGCGGTTTTCGGTCGATTACTGGACCTTTTCTTTGTGGCGTGCGGAACAATTTCTTTGGTTGATTTAACCGCGCGCGCAATTGCTGAGCCAATAACCTCCTTTTAAACTCATTGATGAGCCGTTTGATATCCCTTTGTGAAAATTCTGATGTTGAAATCATTGGATTCCCATTTGCTTGTATTGCGGTAAGGAGTTCATCAGCGGTTGGGTTCCCTTTGATAAGTTTGTCTCGCATGCATATCTCGTAGAGTTCTGTTCCATAGAGGGGTGCTGCTACCATCATAAGAGGAAAAAGAGCATATTCTCTATAGAGACTAATTGCCAAATTGATAGTGTCCTTCATATCATTTATTGTTTCGCCGGGGAAGCCTATCACATAGAACGAATTCGCTGGAATCTTCAACTCTTTACAGTACTTCACAATTTCAACAACGTATTCTAGTTTTGTTTTCTTTTTAATAATCCGGTCGAGTATTCTCTGATTCCCAGATTCAATAGCAAACGTGATGTTACTGCAGCCAGACTGTTTCATCTTTTTTAGGATATCGTAATTCAGAGTGTCAGCCCGTACGCCGTTTGGCGTATCCCATCGGATTTGCAGGTTTTCCTCAATAATCCTGTCTAAGATTGCTTCGAACCGTCGCTTGTCACAGGTTAAGTTATCATCCTCGAAGTGGAAATTGGTAATACCATATTTATCAATGCATAATTTGAGCAATTTTATTACGTACTCGGGGGAATGTGCCCGGTATCTTTGTCCCATGTGTATTTTAATCGAGCAAAAGACACAACTGTTAGGGCATCCCCTGCTTGTGATGACAGACATTGAGTTTTCGCAAATGTTACTTCGGCTCTTGTATAAGGTTTTACAATGGAGATACTTGTTCATATCGACAAGATCAAAGGCTGGAAAAGGAAATTCATCTAAATTGGTCGTGAAAATTCGGGGTTCGTAGTGAATAACTCCGTCGCGTTTGTAAGCAAGTCCTGTTATGTTTTCGAGGGGCAAGTGCAAAGATAAGCTCTTAATGAAATCATAGAATGTTTGTTCACCTTCACCGACGACGCAGTAATCACAATATTGATTTTCCAGGATGGAATTAAACCTCGCTGAGGGGTCTGGGCCTCCAAGTACTGTGATTATTTTAGGATTCACTTCCTTGCAAATGATGGCCACAAGTTCCGCATTTTTGAACTCCGCCGTGGATTGCACGGAGATGCCAACAACGTCGGGTTTTTTCTCTTTAATTATCTTTCTGATTTCATTTGGGGGAATGCCGTAGGTTATCAAATTATCTTTATTTGTTTTAAAATCTGATGCAAGGCAATCAAGTATTTCTACATGACACATGTCTCTAACCATCGCGGCTAGGTACATCAAACCGAGAGGAAAATGGAGGTAAACCCTCGTGGATCCTTTGCAGCATACCTGTGGGGGGTTTATCAAGAGCACTTTCAACATAGGAGGAAACCCTATTAAATTTTGGTCGTGTCTGTTAATTGGCTTGCGTGTCTATTTAATCGTTATGAACATCAGGTTAACTTTCCAACCTTACATTCGCGGAGGTCTGCTGGAAACGCTTTTACATCCCTGCGAAAGCGTGAATGGTAAAAACAGTCCACACGGTTGTCTGGTGGTGTTAAACATTTGTGCGATGCTGGTGACCACTAATTCTGTCTTGGCAAGCTCATAAAGGCTCAACTAGTGTCAGGGAATAGTCTCACAACATCACCAAACAACCAATTATGGTTCAACCAAGGATAAGAAGATACACCGTTGGAAACTTGACTTAACATTGAAAGTTAGCGCGGTTAACAAACTATGGCAGATGATCTAATTTGTGACAAGGTTGCGACTTGAACTAACACATATTTTGCATTGAGAGTTTCTCTTTTTGATGATTTGTGTGGCAAACCAGAATCGGCTCTGGTTGTCGATTACGTTCCATTCGTGCTGCATAAGACGGTTCTCTTGTTCGATCGGTCGATGGTTATCCAGCGCGCTTCAACGCTGAAGCAAGTGTCCTTTGGGGATTATTCATTATGTGTTTGAGCTTTTTTCCTTGAATCCAATATTCATTGTAAAGCCGGTTCTCAGAGCTAGCCCAAAAGCCCTTTTTGATCAAAAATGCTTGATGATTCCACCTTGTCAGGGCATTCCAATGAAATTTATACTCTTCGGCCCCTCTCATGAAGTCGAACTCTACAATTTCGCTTTCAATGCAATTTCGCATCACATATGCTGTCAGCAAGTTACCTATACTGTACTGGGAATATTTCGGATCATAACCAGAAAGATACGAAGAAAACTTGCCAAGATACTTGTAACCATAGTATGCTGCAACTGTTTTCCCAGAGAGTTTGAGCAAGAACAAACCCAGCCAACCTTTTTGAGAAAAAGACCTTGAAACATCAAGATGGAACCTGCGAGCTTTTTGGTTCCCGAAGAATCCAGGTAACCCTACTGCATTCCATCTCTTTTGATGAAGATCAAAGAAGGTGTTCATTCCTTCAACAACGGATTGACCTGCTGAATAATCCAGAAAATCGACCTTAAAATCTTTTTCAAGTCGCCTAAACCCATTTCTTATGTGCTTTCTTTGCTTTGCACTTAGTTTGTCCAACAAAGCCTCGTAGGATTTCGGCAGACCCACGAATGGACAAGCATCGTGCGGTTTCAGGGTTTTTGTTAATTCCCTCAACAGTGGCAATGATTGGGAATCTTCAGGAATATCTAATAGGTCAATACAGTTCCACTTTTCAGGGAGATCGTACAGATATTCTATGAAAGACTTCACACATTGCTCTTTCTTGTCGGCTAGGATGAAATCGTTATAGTCTGAATTCGGCGTTCCGATAAACTCAATCTTTGCCTGTCGAAGACCGAACATTTTGTAGAGCGAATACATAAGCGGGGCTATCCCCATTATCTTGCCGTTTTCTTCCGCGAGAAGAAGTAGAAGCTTTTTATCGTCTCCGAAGTGTTTCCACCAAGTTGAAAGCCATTCCCACGATGAAAAGACGGTGTTGCAGCTTCTTGACAAGACATCATTCCAAGTTTTCTCAAGATGGACAAAGTCCTTGTAATTGCTGACTTCAACTACTCTCATTTTTGCCACTCTCTGATTATCCTTAGATTTTAGATAACAAACTAAAGAACAAAAGACCTATTGTGCAAAGTTCTTCCGCGGCGCGCGAAACCTTTTTGATACTTGGAATATCACTATATTATGCGGAGCCGATGAAGTTGGGAATGAGTAAAGCGATGTTTAATCGATTAGCTTACTTAATTAAGGAAAAAGTGGGCTTTAGGACTATTTACAAGAGTTGGCGTGTCTACTCCAAGAGCAAAGCAAATATTGATGGGAGACCGCTCAAAACCTTTCTAATAAGTGGTGGCACAAATGTATCAATAAGTGGAAGCGCCAAAATTTCACATAAAGGCACATTAAGTCTAGGATTAGGTCCTCATCTTTTTGCCGCTAAGACTCCAGCAACCTTAATTATGAACAAGAATAGTAAGCTGTCTATAAACGGTTCTGTATTTATCGGCAAAGGCGCATACATTGAAATATTCGATAACGCGCAACTAATAATTGGAGATCATGTCTCAATAAATTCGGAATCCCGAATTCTCTGCAAAGAGAGCATAAGTATTGGCAATGACGCTATGATATCGTGGGGAGTTGAAATACTTGATAGCGATTTTCACCAGATAACATACGAAGATGACTGTAGGGTTTCCAAACCCATTGTTATAGGTGATCATGTTTGGATAGGGTCTCATGTAATAATACTAAAAGGCGTAACAATAGATAAAGGGGCAGTTGTAGCAGCAGGTGCAGTTGTAACAAAAAACGTACCATCAAATTGTGTAGTAGCTGGTGTACCTGCTAAAATCATTAGGAAAAACATAAAGTGGAAAAGATAACGCAAAACAGTTACCAACGAGCGATAATTAGTGTACGGGAATTAGGTTTCTTGTTTAAGGAATGGGCGGTTTTGTGTTTAAATTGGATGATTTTTCTCGTGATAACTCAACCCGCTACCTAAAATAAACTTTAATGTTTTAGGGACAAACCAGCGGGCTAATTCGCCCCAACTCCAAATCATTCCATCAACACTAAGCAAGCACGCTATCTATGCTTTTAAGAGTGAGCGTTAATCGGCTAATAGTTTATGAGCCACAGGTTGCAGACTGCTAGCTTCATTTGGATGTATAACGCACGCTTACTGGGACTTTGTTTTTGGAAATGTGATGCAGAAACATTCATCGTTCTAGGCGTTTAGCTACGATGCCCGTTTACTTGTCATTCCGAAGGTTTCATATGCGTCCAGCCTTGAGCCATGACAGCGCGCGCTGCTAACCGGTTTTTTCATCCCAAAGGATCGATGTCAAAGAACCTAAGGAAATGATTGCGAAGATATTTAGGCTTATAACTGAAAAATTTCTTGGCCCATCTGATGCTGTGTTCGTAACACTCGACAACTTCTTCTTCTGTGATTTTCAAGTTTTTATCTGACTTTATAAGGTTTGGGCTGGTCTCTATGAGTTTTATGCTCTCAAGATATTTGACCCGTTTGAGGAATAAATCGAACCCATAAGACAGTGACTCAATTTCAATAGTCCGTCTGGGCAAAGGATAATCTATTTGCTCTGGATTTCCTTTATGATAAATCGAATCCCACTCATTTTGATTTACGAACAAGCTAGGATGAAGGTTTGCAATGGTGATTCTGTTCCTGAGTATTGAAAGCAAGAAAGCACGGTAATATGATGTTTTGCCTTGCCAATCATACATTCCAGGGGGTGGATAGAAAGTTACACCTTTGTAGTAGACAGATATTGGCGAAAAGGTTGAGGAAAAATCAAATTTTATGCCTAAATCTCGCAAGGCTTCTGTGTGTGGGGGACTCCAGCAAAATCCTGGGGCTCTGAAGGCAGTTATTTGTTTTGAGGGAAAGAGTTTTCTTAAGAAGAGAATTCCTCCTGGTCCCTCAATTTCTCCTGTTAAAGGGTTAATGTGTGATGTTTCTCTAAGTGTGGATGTTTGATAGGCTTCTTCATAACTCTCCACGTCGGTAAACTCGAAAATCGTCGGATGAACCGAGTGACCAGACGAATGGTAGCCAATTTCATGTTCTTCAAGTTGCTCCAAGATTTCTGGATGCGCCTGAAGTCTTTCAGCCATGTGCCCCGTGACGAAAAACAATGCCCCGAGTCCATGTTTCTTAAGTTGTTCTAGCAAAGCAAGCAAAGACGGGAGCGAATTTTGACTAATAAAATCTTCTGTATCAAATGTTAGAAGAAATTTTCGAATTTTTTCGCCTCCAATTTTGTGGTTTTGCGAAACATCTTTGAGTATTCTGTTTTGTTAGAAGAGCCCATCGCAAGACTTAACAAAGAGTGAAAAATCTTTAGCAATGGTTTGAAGGTATCGTAAGCATTTTTGCTCGATGTTACAGAATTCTTGCAAATCCACACTTGTGTCTGCATAGCCTCAAATTACCTATTTTTATGAGTTTTGCTGCACCAGCATTTTCTCATAGATTCTAATTAATTCTTTAGTTACGCTTTCCCATGAAAAATGTTCTTTGACTATTTGTCTTCCAGTTTTTCCATATGTTTCTCTCAAGTCTTTGTTTTTAAGAAGTTTTTTTATAGCACTGGCAAGCTTCTCGGGGTCGTTTGGAGGTACTAAAAGTCCATTAACATCATTTTTTACCACTTCCCCAATCCCTCCGACGTCAGATGCTATTACAGGAGTTTCGCAAGATAATGCTTCAAGATTTACGATTCCAAATTCTTCCGCCAACGAAGGATTAACAAGCATTGATGCTTGCTGATATAATTCGACCATCAATTCTACGTCGTTGACGCTGCCCAGCAATTCCACACTATGGATACCCACCTTCACTTTGTCGTTCGGACCCAAAAGCCTATTCAAATATTTAGTATCACTTTTTGGACCCGCTATTTTCAAGTTCACAGGCTCGTCTAGGTATTTTAGGGATTCAATCAGGACATGTAACCCTTTTTCCCTAGTGGTTCTTCCAACTTGCAGAATCATGTTATCAATCTCGGAACTCTTTTTGGGTTTGAATTTTTCAGGGTCCACGCCATTGGGTAGAAGAAAGATTTTAGATTTTGGGATTCCTAAATCGGATAGTTGTTCCTTTGACCGGTTTGACACACAGGCGTAGGCGTCTGCCGCCTTTCGAAAGATTGCTCTTGCCAAGAAGCGTTTCTTATAACCTACATAAGTGCATGAAAGTGTATGGCATTGAAAGATTTTGGGTTTGTTCACAAACCATGAAAAAATGGGAAAGGTCAAATCTACTTCGTCATGAAAGTGCAGTATGTCGTAGTCTGCGAGCCTTTTAGTGAAATCAGGGTTGGGTATTAGGTTTGGTCCACAGAAAACTTGTAATGGATTAATTCTAAATTTGGGACTAATTGCTGGGACCCTTAAAAGTGTGAATCCATCTTTTTTTACTTCCTTTCTCCAAACAGGACTCCATTTTTTGTCCATGTTAAAGGTCATAACATCAGTTTGGATGCCAAATTCATTCAGTTTAAGTGTAAGATTTTGTACAACACGCTCAGTTCCTCCCACTATGGGCAAAAAGGATGGAGTTAACATCAAAACTCTCATTTCAAATCAGAACTTCTTCGAGTTTTTTCGAGCACGAATAATGATGAGGAAAACTATAAACTTGAACTTCTCTACGAAAAAATTCCAACTATTTCGCGAAGTAAAAGCAATTAGCGTTTGGGCGAGCTGAATGATTGGTTCAAAATGGCTATAATTCTCGTTTTCGATTTTGATCCAAAGCTCAACGAAGAACTTTTGGAGGTTATAAGCTGATTCACCCGGCTGCCAAAGAGAAGGGAAAATAAATGTTAGATAATAAAACCCACTTTTGTGCCCTTCCTATTTTCCACAAGTAATCTATTTGAACAATTTGTAAACATTTCGCCCATTCTTTTCGTGGTATATAATTTCAGAATTGCTTAGAGAAAGGTGTTGCATTAAGAAGTCAACAAATTCACTTTCAGTAAAATTTGCATATGCTCCTTTCATTTGGGACTCATGCGGGTCATGTGGCTCAAAAAACAGTTCGTTTGTTTTCAGGTTCTTCAGTAACTCTAATAACTGTTTATATTGTGTTTCCGTTTTCAAGAAATGGTGAAAGATATTTAACGCCAGAACAACATCAAATTTCATATTTCTTACGACGTCCGCTTCGAAAATTGAGTTGTTAATTGTTTTGAATTTTTTTCTTTCAGCAATCTTTACTTTCTCCAATATTTGAAATGTTGCAGGGTCATTTTCAACGGCATAGCATTCATAGCCCAAATCCTCGAATTTATTGGAAAAGAAACCCAGATTTGCGCCAATATCAAGCATCGTACCTGTTTTTTTTCCCAAATGATGACTAATTGCCTCTAAAAGTTCGAAATAGCCGCGTCCGTGTTCATAGGGGATATCATCAAAATCAGGGTGAACTATGGGTTGATACAGTTGCCCTTTACTACAAATGTTATGGTGAGCATAGTATACCACAAATTCTCTGAACTCTTGCCATTTCTTATGACGAACAAAAACCATCACGGGAACATATTTGATTTCAAGTACTTTGGCTATGCAAAGTCTGTGTATTCCGTCTTGGAAAATGTATTCTCCGTCCCTCCCAATGTTTACATCAATTTCTCCAAACGAAACGTTTCTTTGCGCAGCGCTCGTACTATTATCTCGATTAAGATGGTAGCCTTCAGTTTTTATACTCTCATATAACTCTTCAAGAAACACAAACCGTTTTTTGACATCAGTTTCATTCCTAAAGGGAGAAAGTGGGTCTCCTGATTCAGCTTCCCTGAGGAGCCGTTTATAATATTCTGTATCTTGCCATTCAACGCCTTCTCTAAACCTCTTTCTAAAAGCATCATAACAATCATAATCGGCGAATTTACAATTCGTAATGTCCCAATCGCCTCCAACCACTTTTCCACGCAATCCTTCGGCACTAAAATATTTTTCGCGGATTTCAGTCGGAAGACATTCAGAAATTCTATTGGTTGAAATCCAGTATACTCGTGCTGGACTCGCGGTATTATTGTGATGACTCATCATCCATTTGATATTAAAAAGAAGGTATCTCATTTCAATGATCATCTTAAGCGTAATCTTGCGTAGTCTCAGCGGAAATTTGTTGAATATTCGCCAAAAAATACGATTTGGCTGTATTCCAGCGCGCGCTTTCGCCATTCATGAGTTCTCCAATTATTGATTTACTTCTTAGTTCTTACCTATACTGCTTACTCATTTTCAAAAGTAAATACAGATATCCATGTGTGTTCCATTTTTCGCCGTTTTCGTGGAATTAATATCCTTTTGCACTCTAATCTAAAAAACAACGTCACTTTGTTTAATAGGCTTTCACTGAAACGAGCAACAATGAAGGCCGGGCCCTTAAGGAAACATCTCAAAATCATATTATAGATAGTTAGCATAATTTTTGCATATAACACTATGAATATTTAAGCGAATAAATGCGAAGTGCACTACATTTGTGCGGCTTCGAGAAAGTGGTCAAGGAGGCTCACCATGAGGATGGCCCAGGGATACCGAGTTTCTCAGCTTTACGATTTAAAGAATCAACCAAAGCCCTGAGAGGGGAAACGTTATAACGGCACTGAGAGCACAACTCAAAGGTTCTTTTATGCGCTAAAAACCTCCGCTTTACATCTTCATAGTTCTCAGTTAACAAGTTTCCCAACGTGTGGTCCAAACCGAAATCCATGCAACACAAGCTTACGTTGCCATTCGGGAGCAAGTTAAACTGCGGGTGGCTTAACTTCACACATAATTTAAAACGTTTGCGCTTAGTCAAAATGCCCCTTGTAACGTTCTCTCGATTTAGGCTTCTGAAATTGTCATTCATAATAGCGAAACTGACATTCCTAACGTTATAGAGAACGGTGAAAACATTGTCCTTGTACTCTTGCGATAGGGGAATCTTCATAGCGTTACCATCTGGCAGATGAAGGCAGAATACCAAAAACGGATACTTAACCAGTTTTTCTACGTCAGCGCGAGAAGCTTGGTAAAGAGTTGTAAAGATGCTTGTGGGATGCCCAGCCTTTTGAGCCATGTCAATCAGGTCGATGACTTTGTTGTTCGCAAAAGGTTCACAGAAACCCGAGAAGACAAGAGGAAGTTTCTTAGGAATGTGATCGAGTATTATTTCCCAATCGTCTATTGAAAGCGTTCTCTTTCCAGAATACCTACTGGTTGTCACTTCTTGAGGACAGTACTTTAAGCAATTAACTGGGCACCCTATTTTAGTGGTGACCTCCAAAAACTCGTAGCTAGTATCGCCGACTCCAGTGCTCAATTTCTATTTCTCCCAAAGGTAAGGTCAACTATCAGGAAGGTGGGAAAGCAAAAGCATGTCTTGCCCCAACTTCTGCTCAATTGCATTAGATTTTTCATTTCTTCTTGCCGCTTTTTCGCCAAACGTAAGACCTAATTGTTTTTTCTTGCCACCTGCGAGCTTTTCAATAGTGTGTTAACGCGCGCTGCTAAATCTACTTGCGCCCTTAGATAGAACTCGCGCGCGCATGGAAAACTCAAGCTTCTAAGATATAAATCTAATTCTTCGCCGACATTGGAGGAACGGCTACTTTGTTGCCGGTTTGGCGTAAGTTGGGGGAAAAGAATCACCCTTGAAAGGGAGCATGCCATATTTCTCCGTTCCCGTTTGAATACACCAAATCGGAGCCATTTAGGTTTGGTAAGATTTCAGACCGCGGGCTGAATGCCCCTCCGGAAGTAGTTATTATGCTATCCGCGACGTTTAGACGAGACAAGTACACAAAACTAGCAGGATACGGAATTGTCAAATTGGTTATATGACTTATAAAGTTCCTGGGTGTTAGGCCATAGCTAGTCAACACGTCATATCCGGACACAGAATCAGCATAGATCGTTGATGGCAAGCCTTCGTGATGCAATAGCCAAACCGCACTGGAAACATCTTGCTCTGGAATGTAAGCACTATAGAAGTTAACTATTACTTTAGGATCGCTCGATGTTTTTACTCTATCGAAATCTATTACAGTAAATCCAATGGCCCCCCCTGTTACGCGATTTACAAATCCCACTTGCGAGAGAAAGTATCCGCATAGAATGATCGCAATTAGTAAGAGCACTACGTCTACATTCTTGCTTTTTGAGGCAATCTGACGCTTTTTGGGTCGCTTAATCTTCGTCAAGGCCTTTCCTATCGTTGCCAGAAGCGCCTGCCCTCCTAAAACAAAGCAAGGCGACAAAAATAGCAGAGCAATGGCATAGACTCTGGGAAAACCGAGGGGTGATGCAATGCTTGGGACAACAACCGCACCGACCAAGATGATTGCAGCTATAATAATCATTAGTCTATACTGTCCGGAAATTCCAGTTCGTCTTGGTCTCAATGTAATCGCGAGAAAGCCTGTTATCAAGAAAAGATATGCTATACCCGAAAGTAATAGGTTAATCCAAGTAGCCACAGTAAAAACCTGGGGAAGAGCCAACGTAGTTGATGCTGCTGATCCCATAATAGGTGCCAGACCTACAGTTAAGTTCACAAAAAGCCCGTTAATGGTGTAAATCAATGATATCAATGGCCAATTGGTAAGCGTGTACAATGAGAAAGTTATTCCAAAAAGGAGTAATACAGTGGCTGCGTTAAGCGTGTCATCAAATCCAGGCTTCACTTTTGAGATGATGAAAACAACGGCTACAATAGCCAGAAAAATATAGGCGAGGGAGTAATGTGATACTATTAGGGCGGCCCCAAAAATAATCAAGAGCAACCTTCGTTTTGTAACTGGAATGGTCTTGCTTATTATGAGATAGACAGAGAGAAGGAGAAAAAGTCCGCCAACAATTTCCCTATTGAGACTTAAGGGCGTAGCTCCGAAAAAGGCTACGGAGGTAAAGACAAAGAAAAGCGTTGAAAAGAGCCCGATCAGTTTTCCTAAACTTTTTCCGTATAGTTGGTACAGAGTTAGCGGTATGAGACAAAAGATGAAAGGGTATAAGATTTTGAACACTATATCGCCTTGAGCGCCCATTAATGCGGAATAGGCGGCTGGCAGCAAGGAGATCGATAGCATAGAGTCATAGGTGAGCGTTACCAACGAGTTAACATTTGCATTAAGTAGTCCCCAGTGTCCATTTATTTGGGTCAACCTGAAAACGTAGTATTCAAGATTAGCGTCGTAGCCAACGATGTATTTGGAAGTTAAGAGAACTTGACACACAAGAGCTATAGAAATTGAAAAAATCAATAAGGGGAATAGGTTTTCCGGGACCAGTCTTCTGGATACAGCGCTCAGCACACACAAAGCAGCGATTATTGCGTCCGCCAAAAGAATAACGGGGATATTAAGATACAAAACCCCGAGCACGCTGAGAAGAGGAAGAAGAAATAGGATTATTGATAAGGGGAAAATATTCTTTAGTTCGCTTTCAAAACTTGTTTTCGGGCTTAAAGTTTCTGACAAATCGCGCCTGTAATCGACGAAAGAAACAGCCAATGTAAAAGCAGATATTGCCACCGTTAGCGGAACAGCCGACAAAGGTTGAGAAAAACCGAGAAAAAGATATAGCTCATTAACCAACAAACCCATAAACATTATGAATGCAATACTCAAAGCTGCTGAGAATAAGATAGTGCTTAGAAAACTGTTTTCCTTCAGCTTGAACAGTCTGAGAATCGCAAATCCGGGTATAAATGATAGGAAGATAAAAACCGTGATCTCTCTGAGAATTGGGATGTCTAACAAAATTGCAATATTTGCCAATAGAGTCATAATAGGTATAACCATTAAGACTTTTCTCATATTCGTGCAACCTCAATGTCAATTGTTTTGAACTATCAGAGCTGATTTTTTTTTCATCAGTGCTCATATAAACTGAGCAGTTGGCGTCGCCCGCTTCTATTTTGAGAGTCGAAGATCTTGATTTGGACTTGACTTTAGCCTCTTCTTCAACAGTAATTGTTTATAAAGTTTTATGTGCATCAAGCAAACGGATTTCCAAGAGAATTTTTGGGTATTTAGATATGCGTTAAGGGCAAGACTGCTATACAAATGCCTGTCAAAATAAAGCTCAGTGAGACAGGCCGACAAAGTCATGGGGTTGTTAATGTCAAAGAGTAGGAAATGTTCTCTTGGAATAACGCCAGGCATGTCCTTGACTGCATCGTCGGTGGCTATCACAGGTCTCTTGCTGAGAAATGCGTATATGGTCTTTACATGAGGACCGCTGAATGAAGGTAGATGTGGCAGCACTATCACGTCTGGTAATGACAGCAATTCATCAAGTTCATTTACAAAGCCTATGGGGATATAACAGTCTGATTTTGGAAGAATCTCGGAGTCTTTGCCTGCTACAATAAAAGCTAGTTTTTTCCCAGTTCTCTTTTCGAACTCTTGGGAAACTGGATTTGAGATGTTGTATAAGCACAATGCTGCTTCATAATTTGGTTTGAAACTCATTGAGCCGAAAAAAAGTGCCGCATATGCATCAGAATCTACCTTATATTTTTCGCGTAAACGCGGATTATCAAAATCTCTTGAAATAGCGAAGTTTGGGACACCACTGGGAATAACCACCATTTTTTCGCTAACAAGTTTGCCGTGCAGTTCTCCAAACCATTGTTTCAAGCTTGATCCAGGTGTTATTGAAGCATCAAAAAGGGTCAGCAAGATTTTTTGTAGAAAAAGATTTAGTCTTCCACTCATGCCTTTCCGGGGATCTTGCTGAAATTGTTTGTCATGGAAAACTATTATGAACTTTGCACCAAAAAGGCGAAGAAGAAGAAATAGCGCCAAGCTTCTGACGAAAGAGAACGCCTCTATTTGAACTATATCAGCGCGCCGAGCGATCTCAACGAGCTTAGCAACCCAAATCAGAACGCTTCGGAATTTCAGAATTTCATCTGGTGCTGCAATCATTTTCAAGTGTGCAGTATTGAGTGCTTTCGAATCAGTCTCTATAAGCCCTGAGATTGTAACTTCTACACCTTGATTAGCCAATTCGGTCGCAATTTGCAGAATTCTTTCTCCAGTACCGCTAGCTCTGGAGACATAACCAGGGCATAATATTGCTACTCGCAAAGGCGTAGCACCTCTGACGCCGAGCAACAGTCATAAAGTCTTTGTATTTTTGTTATCTTAATCATCATTAGTACGTAACCACTCACAGATTCTGATTACGTTTATAATAGAAAGATGAATTTCTATGACCAGTTTATTTACCTTCATGAATTGCTTTTTTACCTGCTGATACTTAGCGTTCTATCCCTTCCACGACCTGCTTCATCAGGTCACAACTCCTCTTTGTTGAGAGGCGCGTATGACTGTTAGGAACTTTGGTCTGAAATGGGTTCCAATCTTTGACTTTGAGTACCAGTGAGCAGTTTCGCGAGTTACAATTAGTTCGGGTTTCTTTGAAGCATCCGCCCTCTTCTCATGCCTTCACAGGAGCTAAGGCGGCTGAAAGGCAGGTGCCCAAGCTATGTTGGGGGATCCAATAGCGCAGCAGAAAACTACTTTTTGTTTCAGGCGCAAGACGGTACTACTGTATTTAGAGGAAACGGTGATTCCTAAGCAATTAGCAAAGCCACAATTCTGTGAGACAAATATTCTTGCAGTAATTCATTTTTAAGCAATGGCTTCAATGATTGACAAGCAAGTTTTACTTCTGGATGAGAAACTGATATGTCGGATACTGAGAGAAGAGGTGTTGGAAAAATAGTCACTTCAGTAAAGCCAGTTTTCTTCGCAGCAGTTTTAAACTCGCGAAGAGTTGTTCCATTTACTCCGATGCCGCCGCACAGTTTTTTCCAAGGAAACTTGGGGCCCTCGCTCTTGTACCAATATGCTTCCGGTCCTCTTGAATCAACAATTTGATCATAAGCGCTATTCAAGGTTTCTGCGTCGAAAAACCATTGAATGCAAGGTGTTTTTGAAACAAAATCAAAATGCGCTCCTCCAAATGGAAAATAATATGATGGAAAAACGGTGAGTAATTTGCCTTTGGGCTTCAGTGTTCTTTTGCATTCTAGTAGGGTTTTATCAAGTGATGCTACATGTTCGAAGACGTCTCTAGCGACTATAGCGTCAAAAGTGTGACGCTCATATGGGAGATTCTCACTGACCCCTAAGGTGAACTGGTACTGTATCTTTCTTTTTCTACTTGCCGAAAACATTGAGGCCGCCTTGATGAAACGTCTATCTATGTCTATGCCATGCATGGATTGGACATTCCATCTTTCAGCAAACGAAACTGATTCGCCTCCACACCAGCTTCCTAAATCCAAAACTGTCTTTCCTTGCATAACCTTTTTCAGCGAAATGTTTGGATAGAAAAGGTCAAATGGTTTCCTCTGATCATTCCAGTAATGAGCTTGCGCCATTCCAAACAGTATCTTGTTCTTTTTTGTCTCATCAGCGTCTAAGAAGTTTCTATGGTTAAGCGCCTCAGCCATAAGCGATCCTTCCCGCAGGCAACCCCTCTCAGTGTACTGGGGTTTTGAAGGAAAAAGCTTCAAGCAAACCTTGGCAACTTTAACTTTAAAATCCATAACTCTCACTTTAAGAAACGAATCATTCAAATCTAGTTTTTAGCGCCGCGCGATCATCTCTTTCAAGAAAGATGCTCGAACGGAAAGAAGCAATATTTTAGCCCATCTTGGGAGGCTGCTGCTTCTTTCGAAAATTATTCTATATAAGCTACGTTGTTTTTGACACTTTCTCTCATAAGTCGTTTATGTTCTTCTGTAAGACCTTTTCCAATAGTAAACCCTATTCTAGGATAACAACGTCCATTTTGAATCTTACTTCTATGTAAAATAGCAAATTCTTGTGTAGTTTTTACAACTTTAGCTGGCGTGCCAACTGCGACAGAATTATCAGGTATATCTCCAGCGACTATGCTACCAGCACCAATAATTACATTGTTTCCAATATGTGAATTGGGAAGAACTATTGTTCCGGCCCCAATAAAACAATTATTTCCGATTACGACTTCCCCGATTTTAGTGTACCCAATAGCTTCTTTTGTGCTAGCGTCATGAGAAAGGATTAAACTATTGAAAGATATGCGACAATTATTTCCAATCGAAATAAGCCACGGAAATGCTCCGTCTATCTCCACAGAAGGATCGACATAACAGTTAGTGCCCATTGTTAACCCTCTCTTCATGAGCAGCATCAAATTCATCTTGCTGCGTAGATTCAATATTTTTTCCAGCGCCAAGTTTTTCACGAACCCTTCGTAAACTTTTTCAAATCAACTGTTTATGTGACACTTTCAGTTAAATATCGAGAACGATTATCCTTGATAATTTCAAATATCTCCAACGTTTGGAGCGGTGTCGGCTTTTCTACAATAAGGCTAGATACAATCTCAGCGCTACGCCGGAGCAGCTTAAGATACCACGTATCAAAGTCAGCTGGTATTTTGCAACAGATTTTCGTAGCAAGAAAGGATTCTATTAGCGATTTTGTCCCAAGTATATCGATCTTCGATTGTCTTTCGTGCCGCATTTCCAAGTCTTTCTCTTAATTCAGGATTATCGATTAGTCGTAAAACTGCCTTCGCCATTTCAATTGGGCACTTTGGAGGGATTAACAAACCGTTGACTTCTGGCGAAATTACTTCATTATTTCCTCCAATGTCAGTTGCAACAACTGGCAGGCCACAAGACATAGCTTCCAAAAGAACGGTTGGAAGCCCTTCATAATAGGATGGAATAACCTGCACTGTTGCATCTTGATAGGTTTTCAAAAGCGTAGCCTTTGGAACATATCCCAAAAGGGTAACATTTTTTTGGAGTCCCAGTTCATGAACGTATTGTTGCACTCTTTCAAGAAATGCGCCTCTACCACAAATAACAAACTTTATGTCTTTACGGTGATTGCAAATAATTTGTGCACATTTTACGAAGTCGAATAAGCCTTTGCGCGTATGCAAACCGCCAGTGTACAAGACGTATTTTTCGGTACCGTTCTTGTCATGAGACGGGGCAAACATTTTTTCGTCGACCCCATTGCCTACTACTGGAACCCTGTTAGCAATTAGTCCATATTCCTCTAATTCGGTCGCAACCGTGTGGGAAACAGCAGTTACCTTTTTCGAATCATTAAATAGCTTATTTTCAAAGTGAGGCCAAACAATCGTTGATTGCAACTTATCGCCCAAAGATCTAAAGTCGATAATTTGGTAGTGCCTTCCATCAACTTTCATTGGGGTATGAACAGTAGTTAACACAGGCAAACAAGTTTTCAATGACACGGGCAAGGGCGTGTGACAATGGACTATTGTGAACGTGTGTTCTAAGGAGCGGAAAATTTTGCTGGTGGAGAGATCAAATAACGTAATGAGGAAGGGATTTAGGCTTAAACAAGGTACTTTGAGAATCGCTATGCCATCCACATTCTCGTGCTGTAGCTCTGAAGTTGAGAATTGTGGGGTAATGACTGTGACTCTGTGACCTTTGTCGATGAGTGTTCTTGAGAGGTTGTGGACATAAACTCCGACACCGCCTGACTTAGGCGGAAACTCGGAACAAATCATACACACGTGCAAATAAGAAAGACCTCGCAGAAACGCGCACATTGCGTGTTCCGAAATTGGTCAAAATGGTTATTATTCCTTAACTTTAGGAATTTGAGGGCAGTTTTCTGGCCTACTGTTCTTTCAAACCTGTTTGCAATATCCGCCCTTCGCAAACCTGTCGTTATGAGCAAAATTCCTTGTATATTTGAAGATACTTCTCAGCGGTCTGTTTCACATCGTATCTGCGTCTGCTAAACGACCTAATGTCGTTGCTGAACCCATCCATGTCCCGGCTATTGCGCGTTCTCACCAAATTATCAGCCAAACTCTCGACATCATCACCAACTATGCCATACTTTCCATTTTCAGTGATTTCAACAGCGAAAGGCATTTTGAGCAGTAGTGGAATCTTGCCCAAACACATCCCTTCAAGAAGTGCCATAGGACATGCATCATAGAAGCTTGGCAAAGCAATAAACTTGCAGCGCTTCATGCTTTCCACCAATTGTGCTCTAGGAGTAAATCCCCTAAGCGTGACATTTCGCAACCCTAAAAAAGCAATTTCTGATCGCATTTTATCAAACAAAGGTCCGGTGCCGTGTACAACTATCCGAAACGGCAACCCCTTTTTCTGCAGCAAAAACGCCAGCCTAATGATGTTTAACGCGCCCTTTCTCCAAAACAAACGACCCGCAAAAAGGATAGTGTTTTCATCTTCTGCAACTTCATCCACAGATTGGGCGTATTCCCCATTAAGTTTGTCGAGGTTGACTCCATTATGAATGAAGCGAGTTCTCTCCGAAAACTCCTGCCCCATCTCCGACAGCAGGTCAAATTTCAAACTCTCTGAAACAGCCACCGAAAGATGAGATAGCCGAAATTCCTTCCCATAAGTAAAAGATTCAAGAGGATATCCAATTACATAAGTCCTCAAATCCATGAAACTTCCCCCTCGAAGAATGGAACGCGCACTCCAAATCTTCTCCATGAGCGGGCTATCATGAAAAGTTACAATGAAAGGCGCAAAATCCTTCAAACCAAGAATCATAGGAAAAGACGAGCCGCTTTGTCCATGAATTACATCGGGCGCTTCTTCCCTTATTATTCGCTGGATCTTCTTAAAATTTGCAATTTGAAAAACAACGTGATGAGGCGGCACACTTGGATAAGGGAACCTTATTACGCTCACGCCTTCATCGACTGACCTCTCAAAATCCTTTCCAAAACGCGTGCCTGGACGACCACAAACAACTGTAGTCTCAACGCCTAACCTTGAAAGGCTCGTCGCTAAGTTCTTAACGAAGCCACCTATCCCCCCGAAGATATAAGGAGGATACTCATGAGTCAAGAAAACAACTTTCAGAGGTTCATCACGGCATATAAGTCCAAGTTGCTGGGCAGAATTCAAAACTGAATTAGAACTTGAAATCTCATTCCGCAGTTAGCGTCTACGCATTTGTAAATCACAGACTACAACTGATATGCTTTTTTTCTGATTTAACGGAAGGCTTATCTAACTTAATCGTTAACCCCGTAGGAATCACCTGTTTTGCAAAACGTAATCGATGTCTTGCAAATTGGGTCTGAGTCAAGCGAGGACTAAGATCTTGTTCTTCCTGAAGGCGAAAGCCCAAAGAAAAACTGCGACCCAGAATGGCAAAACCAACAAGGGTTCCAACATTGTCGCAGCAAATAAGGAAGCAGCAGTACCACAAATCGAAAAAGACAAACTAAAAAAGAGAAATAATCAGTCAGCGGGCTTAAGCAAGTATTGTTTGTACCACTCAATGGTCTTTTGAAGACCCACAATAAAGCTTGTTTTAGCCTCAAAACCGAATTCCCGTTTCGCTCTCCTCGTATCTAGGCATCGCCTCGGTTGACCATCAGGTTTTGAAGTATTCCAGATTATTTGACCGTTAAAACTTGTAAGCCGAGCTATAAGGGTCGCAAGATCCTTAATCGTGATTTCTGTTCCCGTTCCCAAATTGACGGGCTCAGCCTTGTCATATTTTTCTGCAGCTAGTACAATACCCTCAGCTGCATCCTCTACGAACAAGAATTCTCTTGAAACTAGACCAGTTCCCCAAACAACTACTTCTTTTTCTCCTCTTTCAGCAGCCTCTACAAACTTCCTAATCAACGCGGGGATAACATGAGAAGACTCTAAATCAAAATTATCCTTTGGACCATACAGATTGACAGGAAGCAAGTAAACAACATTCATTCCATACTGTTGCCGATACGCTTGAGCCATAACCAGCAAAGCCTTCTTGGCTATGCCATAGGGCGCGTTGGTTTCTTCAGGGTATCCGTTCCACAATTCTTCCTCCCGAAAAGGCACCTGCGTAAACTTGGGGTAAGCACACACTGTTCCAATTTGGACGAATTTCCCGACCTTTGCCAGCCGGGCAGCCTCCATTAGCTGAACACCCATAATGATATTATCGTAAAACAGAGTGCCAGGATGCTTCTGGTTAAATCCTATGCCACCTACCTTCGCAGCCAAATGAATGATAATGTCGGCGTTTTCAACAGCTTTCCTGCAGTTATCATAAACTCTAAGGTCCGAGTTTTTGCTCCTCAAAACAACAATTTGGCTTTCCGAAACGCCTCTTTTCTGAACCAGATTCTCAACTATGTGAGAACCCAAGAACCCCGCTCCCCCAGTGACGAGAATCCGCTTATTTTCGAAAGGCTTCATCAATCCGTTTTCCACCATCTGTTCACGAATTTCTTCTGCACGACTGCGTCTCCTTCACCTATCGGCTTCAAACCTGCCTTGCGCATATCCGCATCCACCATTATTCTAACCAAATCCTTAAAAGTAATCTTCGGCTCCCAACCTATAGCCTTCTTAATTTTCGACGCGTCAGCTTCCAGATCTTCAGTTTCCGTAGGCCTAAAGTAATTCTGATCAATCTTAACGTATTTCTCCCAATTTAACCCAGCATACGAAAACGCTTCCTCAACAAACTCTCTCACTGAATGCTTCTTTCCCGTGCCCACAACATAATCATCCGCTTTATCTTGTTGCAGAATCCGCCACATGGCTTCAACGTACTCAGGAGCAAACCCCCAGTCTCGTTTAGGCTCCAAATTACCCAGATAAAGCAAACGTTGCTTGTTGGCCATTATGCTTGCGATTCCCATCGTGATCTTTCGAGTAACAAATATCTCCCCTCTTCTAGGAGATTCATGATTGAAGAGGATACCGTTGCACGCAAACATCCCGTACCCAAGACGATAATTCTTCGCAATCCAATAAGCAAATACCTTCGCGGCAGCATAGGGACTTGTGGGACTAAAAACGGAGTCCTCGTTCTGAGGCGGCGGTGATCGACCGAACATTTCACTGCTGGAAGCCTGATAAAACTTTACATGATTTCCACTTCGCCTAATCCCCTCCAAAATCCTAACCGTGCCCAACCCTGTCACGTTTCCACTGTATTCAGGCATGCTAAAGCTCACTTTAACATGGCTCTGAGCGCCTAAATGATAAACCTCTTCAGGCCTAATATTATACAATATGTTGGAGGTCTGCTCAGAATCCGAAAGATCTCCATAATGCAGAAAAAGCCGCGTCTGAGGCTCATGCGGATCAGAATAAATATGATCAATTCGACCAGTGTTAAACGTACTTGCCCTACGAATTATTCCATGAACCTCATAATCTTTAGAAAGCAGTAACTCAGCCAAATAGGACCCATCTTGCCCAGTTATCCCAGTAATCAACGCCTTTTTCGTTTGCAGACACCTTCTAACTATTCAATAACAACTTATCAAAGAGTATTAACTATCTTAAACAATGACAATATCCAAAACATGCAAACTCGAAATTTGTGCCCGATTTTTCATTGATACAATGCTTTATGCTTGCTTTGCAATTATTTACGTGCCCTTGAAGCATATAGAATCTTTGAATAGAACATTTCCCAGCGTAGGAATTCTTTACTTTTGTAGCTGTCAGTTAATTGCAAAAACGTCGTAATAGAAGAAAATGTTTCTGACTGCGATCTGAAGGCACTTCTCTAGCAAGGCAGTCTATGTTTCCTTCGCACAGCATTCGCCAATATCCAGCAACATTCTCTAGGTGTTTTCGCTGTATTAGGAACCAATGTTCCGAGGTTGATCGTTGGATTTCACTGGGGTCGTTTGACTTGAATAACGAGTTGATGGTATGCTGGTTATGAATAGACTCTGTCGGCGCCTTGCTAACCTGAAGAGTGCAGCTGTAAGAGCAAATTGGGACTGAGTAAAAGATAGAATTAAGGTTCGGCTTTTCCTAACCGCTAAGGCCAAAAGCAACGCGACCCAGAATGGCAAAACTAACAAGGCCCCCAGCACGGTTGCAGCAACTAGAGAAGCAACGCCAACCCAGAACACGCTGGGTAGCACGCAATCCATCATAAAATGAACTGGCAAGATTAACATACCAAACTTGCCGCTCTTCCTGCTAAATAGCATATTCTTAAACAGCAACATCGCCCCTATAAGCAGCGTAGCTCGACGGATTTGTTGCGTTGTTCTACCAGAAAAAGAGTTAGGCGTATACTCATAATATTTTGCTTGCTCATCATAAATTGTCCTAAATCCCATCAATTTCGCTTGGTAAGGCACGCAAGAGTCAAAAGAAGCATTCGGAGAAAGCCCAAGTTTCTCAAATAAACTTTGACATATCTCTTTCCTAACAGCTAAAATCTCCCCTTTCGAGTCGGGAGTCGAGTCTATTTCAGTTTCAGCTTTTCGCATAAAATCGTAAAAGAACCTGTAAGACTTTTCCAAGTGCAGCCCTAATTCTTTTCCTCCGCCTAACTCCACTTTTCCGCCTAAAACTATTTCTTTTCCAGTTACAGCCCCAATTGCCGGATCCTCAAAGTGCTCAGTCAAATGCTGTAAGGCGTCCGGATAATAATAGGACGCCGCATCCGTTGCAACAATAATTTCACCTTTTGAACTGACGATTCCATCAATCATCGCTCGAGTGTAACCGTTTCGTTTTTCCTGTTTGATCAACCTAATTGATTTCTTGGATTTGAGAGAATAGTCCTCAATGAGTTTGCAGGTTTTATCGGTTGAACACCCATCAACAAAAACAACCTCAAACTTATCGCTAGGATAAACCATTTCTTCGATGTTCTCGATTTTTTTGCAGATAATTTTTTCCTCATTATGGATCGGAACAACGAGAGAAACGAAAGGATACGAGGACCCCATCACTCTATTGTTCGGCCTGCTCTTCTTACTATAGTAAGATAAGCAGGCAAGATAGCCTGCGTAAAATACTGCAATGATTCCAAACGAGAACAACATTAGAGCAAGAAAAATTTCATTCAAAAACACGACTTAAGCCTCCCCAAAAATGGCTATTCTTTATAAAATTAGCCTCAGTTTAAGGAACATCGGAAGAGATGCTTTTGGTATGAGAACATAATTGCTCTAAAAGTTTTCTCTTCGCCTCAACTTGATTGAGGCGTTTCTCAACGTATTGGTTGGTCTTAGAGTAGTCTTTATACGCCTGCAGGAACTCCTGACCCTTAGCAGTCAAAACGTAACTCTGAGATTGACTCTCAAAACTAACCAAAGATGCTGCAGAAACTTCAGACAAATATCGCTGCAAAACGTTGTAGCTCAAATTCGCTTGATACATAATCTGAGTTTTTTTGGCGGTACGACCAGCAACATTCAAGATGTCCGCTATTATGTCTAAATGGTCTCGATAGTTAACCAAAGTGAATCCTGCTTCCTATTTGCTTTATTAACTAAGGAACAATGCATAACAACAAAAGCCGGCTTCAATTCAAAGTCCACCTTAGCGAATCTCCTCCTGACAGAGGCAGATATGAACCAAGGCTAACTTAAAGCCGAACCTGAAAGCTCTCCCTTTGTTGCTACCTTGCACACTAACATTGTCCAAAACTATATAAACATAATGAGCTGTACGTCTATACAATTTTTATATTTATCTAGAAAAATCGCCCATTCGTTCATAACACAAGCTATGGAAGGAACCCATCAGAGAAACCGGTAACAGAAAAAGGCATCATTTACCCCAATTCTTGGATGTGAAGCCTATCGGCGTATCGTCCAGAAACGATCATCAGAGGCCCAGCAAAGTTAGTATGTTGTCTCTAGCATTATACGCTTAAGAATGACCGCGCCATGTCTGGCTTTCAGTTTTTTCTCTCCAAGCCGCTGCCTATACCTGATCGGAATCTCGACAATGCCATAGCCTCTCCGTTCCACGTGATGGTTCAATTCAACCTCGACGTCAAAACCCTTAGACTTCACTTTCCAACCCCTGAGGATTGAGGCACGAATAACACGCAATCCAGTCAATGGATCATTCAATTGTATTCCGTTTAGAAAATTATGCGTAAAAGCAATGAGCCTATTCCCGATGTAGAAGACGTCGCCAAGCGCCTTCTTGTCCACTTTCCAAGTGAACCTGTTGCCGCAAACCATACCAACGCCAGGATTCTGTTCAAGGATCTGAATCATCGCAGGAACAAACTCAGCAGGATAAGTAAAGTCTGCATCAGTGATCACAACGTAGTCAGCATTCAGATCTGATACTTCAATGGCCTTAGCTAAAGCGTCGCCTTTACCTTTGCCATTCTGAATGACGATTTCGGCTCCCATGTTTTTGGCAATCTCGACCGTCCGATCAGTGCTTCTGCCATCAACAACCAGAAAACGAGAACTGCCAAGATATGCCCTAAGCTCGGAGATGGTCAACCCTATGCCTTCTTCCTCGTTCAACGCTGCCAATATTACCTGCGTAGAGGGCATTCGCTCTTCTCCGTTCGTTTCGAAAGAAACTTTCTTTTTCTCCTTGATGGCAAATAACCCGCAACTTATATTTAAGGATACATGGAAAATACATCCATATTCTCGGGATCAAGTCTGTAATTCGTGATCAATACTTAACTTGACACAAGCGTCTTAACAGAATTAGTTCGTCCGTGTTTGCCACACAAGCACAGAAGTTTCATGCGTTCGCAATTAAAATTCTAAAGCATCAAATGACCCTAAGGCGCGCAACACCCAAGAAAACTTACCATACCCATTCATAATAAAGATGACGCCGGCAACCCGGGCAAAACCAGTGCTCATACAGCTTCTAGGCGCCGACTCAACATTTAGAGGCGAGGCTACGAAATCCCTTCCTGGCGGAAGTGGATCCGAAGAATGAAGCGCCTTAGATGCAGCTCACGATTCTGCTCTCAACCCCCAACTCGGTACAAGTGTTTAACTGAACTCGGTTTAGACTTCCATTACATGCAAACCCTAGACTAAGAGCACGGCCGGTAACCCGGTGAACGGCACGTTCAAAAAAGGCACACCCTTTAGCAGGTGCAACACATGAAACGTAAACTAACTCGAATAGATGATCCTGCACTTTACCACTTCGAAATCTCCGCGAACCGTCCATTTGCATCAAGACAATGCCTCCTTTCACGTTTAGACACAAAAATCGAATTTAAGCCGTATTACGAAATCCGAAATATGTCCTAAGGCGGCAATTCTTCGGAGAAAAAAATCGTTTCTCTCGATCAAACAATCCTTTTTCATGCGGCATCTTCCGATTTCAAAGGAACTTCCAAAGGCGCCGAATCTTCCGTTACGTCTGGCAGCAACCCAATTTCCACAGCACCTTCATTAGATTCTTCTATTCTATGTTGACGAAGCTTCTTGGCATCAGCTTTCTTCTCCCCAAAAAAAGCCAGTAGCCACCCAATGAGGAAGAGAGGTGCAAGAATGGGAATAAGCGCGATCCTTATCAAGCGTTTCCTTGCCAACCGTGCTCGCCAAACATTACAGGCGCCTTCATAAATATAAAGAATATGAAATCATAATATATTATATATTACAAAAATACAAAAACAAAGAATCCAAAACAGACCCCAAGTTACATAGAGCCACTCGCCCCTTCTTGGACGACTGCGCCACATGCTTCTTAGGAACATAACGTGCCGCCCGCTTGCCTGTCCTGCGTCGGCGGCCGTTGATTTCCCTCTTAATGACTTATTACAGCCGCCCATCTTCACGTCAGGCCTGAGCCATTATAGTTTTCTTAGACGAAAAGGGAGAAGGGGGACGTTTGTGTTAAATTGAGTACGAGTCTTCTTCAGAGTTTTCTTCTTCGGAAGCTTTCTCGGGAGCTTCTTCTGGCGCTTCTTTGGCTACTGCTGCTAGTTCTTCCTTTTCCACGGATTCTGCCTGTTCCGTCTGCTCCGGTTTGGGCTTGGGCTTACCCTTAGGCAGTAGGAAGTAACCGGCAACCACGATGACGGCAACGACGACGGCGAATATTAGGATAAGGTCCGTCGGAAAGCCTGTGTTAGACGATGAGGACCCGGTAGGTGTCGGCGTGGGGTTTGCGGCAGCCGTTTGTGACGGCGTTGGCGTTGGTCCTGAAGTTGCTGATGCGGAGATTTGCCAAACGTTCGAGTTTATGAGATCGAGATGCTGCGTTATGACCTGGTTTGGCGCGTCTGTGTATACGGATGTGAGGTAATACTCAACGCATATGCCGGTTTTTTGGTCAAAGTAAAGGTTCATGTAGCTGTACGCTAAGCCTGATATGCCAGTGTTGTTGACTTCGATGTGGTTTGTGAGTCGAACGTTGCCTTCGTACGCGCGGTAAACTGAATCGTTTATAGCAGGCATGTTAGTTGCCGCTGGAAACAGAGGTTGACCCGCGGTTAAGTTGCCAGCATACGCCAAAACAGAACCGGTGAGTCCACTGTTGACTTCATCGTATTCGGCGCTGGACATTTGCGTGCCGTTAGTGTACGTCCATACATCCTGCAGCGTTATCGTGGAGCCAGTTACAGATTGAACCGTGATCTGCAGCGTTGAATCGTTCTGCGCCACCAAAGCGGAAGGCACAATATCGCCGGGGTTCGTGGAGATCCATATATACGTGTTACTGTAAGTGAAACTGTTTCCCTCAGCAAGGCCAGAAACGCCCTGTGCTTGCGCTTGAGCGTACGCTGCGCCAAGCATGGAGAAAACCAAGAGACACATAAGAAAAGTGGTAACTGCTGCAAATGTCCTGTTCATTACCCATCACACACTAAACATATAAGGCGTAGCAATAGGTTTTTATGGTTTGTGGAGTTTTCCACCCAAATCTATTCCTAATTTAAACAGCAGCAAAAACAGAATTTAACAATTCTTCACCCGCAAACCTTGCTCAAGTCGGGCTGTTGAGAAGAAATCGATTAGATTAAAGAAGGCCGAAAGGGAAAAACTAAATTTCCTGAATTTCGCACTTCAGCTTCTTGATGGTTTCTTCAGCTTTTCCAGGCTCAACCTTTAGCGTGTACAGTTGGCTGGGTGTGCGAAGCTTTAGCTTGACGCTGGACTTGAGGCGTTTGACGGCGCAGAATTTGGCGTTTGCGCTCATTTCAACGAATTTTTCTGCGTTAACGATTTCTGTTGGCATGTGCTTTCGACCTGTGACACCTGCATGGATAACTCGCGACTTTTTATCTGTTTTGGTGCATTCAGAACCAAGGCATGTGACCAAAATCCTATGTTCAGCTGAAAAGCGGTTTTCATGATGCTTGTGGTGATTGAGCTGATCCGTCGACCTCGATCTTTTTGCCTTCTTATTCAGCTCGGATTTTCTCTCGAATCTTGGGGCTCAACAGACTCTTTGCGCCAACCACTTGCACGATAACGTAGCCGGCTAGTAAGGGTAGCCAGAAAGTGACGCTCCGAAGCACAGCCGCCGCCACTCCGCTCGCTGCAGGCGCAATGCCGAGGAAGATGAATATGTTCGTCAGCAGAATCTCAAGACCGCCCACAGAGAAAGCCGACGTGGCGTCTTGGACAGCTCCCGCCAGGAAATAGACGAGAATGAAGAAGTCAAAAAGCAAGTGGTTAAAGCCCAAAGCATAGAAGATCAAAACTAGACCGAGAAATTTAGGGCGTACGAGGCTGCCATAAAAGCCAAGGGCTTCATGATGTAGCGGGGGTTGACTCGGAAAAACCTGAAGCCTTCATGGAAGCTCTTAAGCGATTCCACCAACCCCGAAGAGACACCTTCACCTGAACGGTATCGCTTTATCCTCAGCGCCTTGAGAACCTTCAAGATAAGAAAGGCAAGTTTTTCCGCTGCGTTTGGACTCAATGCCAAGTAGAGCAAGACGGACAGGTAGATCGTGGCGCCGACCCAGCTTAATATAAGCAGGTCAGATGCAAAAGGAGGAATTTTACCTCTGATGAGCAAGTAGATTGCTCCCGCAGTCAAACCTGTCGTGACAGTGCTATAACCCAGTATGCGGTTGGTAACGCCGGCGGCGCCTATGGAGCCAAAATTTTCTCCTGTCTATTTCTCCACCAAATAGAGCCAAGTGACTTCTACGCAGACCTACTGGCAGGGAACGATGAGGTCAGCGAAGTAGCCTGTCCAATAGTAGGGATACGCGTTCTTGAGGCTGATCTTGACGTTTAGGGCATTCAGCAGAGCCCCTCCAAGACGAAACCCCAGAGAATGACAACCAG
>Ga0209777_10001526_pt1 | contig 32993 bp, 29 predicted proteins | sample FrelakmetHBP12HB_FD_187147 | JGI IMG/M metagenome (GOLD analysis project Ga0209777, IMG submission 187147) | Freshwater lake sediment microbial communities from the University of Notre Dame, USA, for methane emissions studies -HBP12 HB (SPAdes)... | ecosystem: Environmental > Aquatic >... | reverse complement strand
ATAATTTGATCCGACTTGAATGGGATGCTTCCATTATTGACACCTATGAGTGAGGTTGCTGGAAGGATGTCCATCCAAGTCGGATCAAATTATCTTGCAAAGCATAATGGGGGGAGGGGAGTGCTGCTTGACGGAACTTCAACTGTGAGAGGAGGAAAAGTTGTTGTAATTGGATGCGGAATGGCAGGATCCAATGCGATACTTGCTGCGACTGGAAGGAACTGTACTGTCGTTGCTTTTGATGTAAGTGATGCTGCTTTGGAAAGGGTGAAGAAACAGTTTGGAAACAAGGTAAATGCCATGAAATCAGAGCCTTCTACCATAAAAGAGCAGATAAAAGATGCTGATATCTTAGTTGGAGCTGTTCTTATTCCTGGAAAACAGGCGCCTAAGGTCATAACAGAAGACATGATAAAATCAATGCCGGAAGGAAGCGTGTTTGTCGATATTGCGATAGACCAAGGTGGATGTTCAGAGACATCTAAACCAACAAGCCACGCTGATCCTGTATTTGTGAAATATGGCGTGATACATTATTGCGTGACAAATATGCCGGGAGCTTATCCAAGGACTAGCACGCTTGGGCTTGCTGATGCTACACTTCCTTATATCCTTAAGCTTGTTGATCTGGGATTGGAAGGGTTCATATCTGCTGATCCAGGTTTTGCAAGAGGACTTAACACATATAAGGGATATTACACTCTGAAAGATGTTGCAGTCGCTCTTGGAAAAGAGAATATGTACAAGAATTTTAGTGAACTGATCTGATCAGTGAGCAATCACATATTTATCCAGGCCATATACAAACATTATTAAACATTCTTAGCAGTTCTCTAGTTGTGGGAAGCTTTGATAAACTAGGATTAAAGAAAGAGATACTTAATGCATTGACTAGACTTCATTTCAAAGAGTCAAAGGATGTGCAGGACAAGATAATACCTTTGGCTCTGCAAGGAAAGAATATAGTCTTTACTTCCCGAACTGGAAGCGGAAAGACGCTTGCCTATTTTCTTGGGTTCTTGAGCAAGATAAACAGGAAGCAAGGGATACAGATGGTTGTTGCTGTCCCTACAAGAGAGCTATGCATACAGGTCGGAAAAGAGATCAAGAGATTCTGTGATATCCTTGGATTAAATGTTGGAATGCTTTATGGGGGCAGAGATATCGGACTTGATTATCTTACAACCAGCAAAAAGATCCATATAATGGTAGGGACTCCTGGAAGGCTTATCCAGCATATCAATGAAAAGCATATTAAGATAGGAGAATGCAATCTTCTTGTGTTTGATGAGAGCGACCAGATGTTTGACCATGGATTCTATGATGACTGCGTATATCTCAAGAAAAGATGCTGCAAAGATGTGCAGATGATACTATGTTCTGCGACAATCACTGATAAGGTCGAGAATTTCATTGAAGAAGTCATCAAGGATTATGAATTACTCAATGTCGGAGAGATGATACCTCATAATATCATCCAAGAGAAAGTGTATTGTGAGATGTCTGAGAAAAATAACTTACTTCTCAAGTTCTTCTCTTATTATAAATTCAAGCATGCGATGATATTCTGCAATACAAAGATCAAGTCTGACAATATCTCCAAGTTTTTACGGGATAACGGATTTCATGCTGAGAAAATGAACAGCAATCTTGAGCAGAAAGATCGGCTGAACACACTCAATCTCTTTAAGGAAGGCAAGATAAAGATATTGGTGACAACTGATATCGCTGCAAGAGGGATCCATATGGAAAATGTGGATGTCATCATCAATTATGATGCCCCTACAAGGCAGGAATTCTATATACACAGGATAGGAAGGACTGGAAGATTTGACAGGAAAGGATATGCACTCACTTTGATATGCCCTGAAGACGTAGAAAGGTTCGACAATATTGAGTTTGATTATAATATCAAGGTGCATGAAGTGGATAAGGAATTGAAGAGAGTTGAATAATATAAATAGGATGGAATGTCAGGTGATAAGAAATGAAAAGAACGGCCTCATTTGAACTCTCGGCTGAACTACTCATCACTATAATCATATGCACTTTATTATTAATAGGCGGACTTTGCATTTTCTTTAGAGGGATTGGGAAGTTTAAATGAATTATGTCTCTTATTTTTTTTGTGACTTCTTTCTTTTTTCTTTTGGCTTCTTCTTTGTCCTGGCTTTCTTGAACCAGTTCACCCAGAATAATATCGCTATAAGAAAAGCAGGACCTGCGATGGTTAAAATCCAAGAAAGGTAATACCATTCAAAACCATTATTGAAGACTTTCATGATGACAGATGCAATATACAATAACCCTGCAAATATGAATGCAACCCCTCCGACCCACTCACGTCTCCATGCTATAACAAGAACAGCTATCAATACAAAGACAGGGATGTTGTGCATGAACAAACCAACTGCTATCTGCCAGGCAGTCAATCCAGGCTCAAAAACATCTAATGAGAACATCGCCAAGAACAGCAGGAAGAGTATTGTTAGGATTCTTGGTGTCCAGTAGACGAATCTGTTGACTTTTTGTTCCATACCCTTGTTTTAGATGTTTGATTATATAAATTATTTGATAGAAAAAGTCTAATCCGGCTCGATATGTATCGTCGCTTCCTTCAGCTCAGGGACTTTTGCCTTTATGTCTTTCTTTATTTCAGAAGCTATATTGTGGGCCTGGACTATATCCAAATCTTTTCTTACATGGATGTGGAACTCCAAGAGTATCTTGCTTCCTGCCATCCTTGCTCTCAGCTTATGGTATCTAGTTATTCTCTTCTTCTCAACTTCTGAATCAAGGACGTTTTTTATCCTCTTTATCTTATCTTTGCTTGGGCTATAATCCATGAAGACAAGGAATGCATCCCTGCTTATCTGGAATGATATGTAAAGCATAATCAATCCTACTGCAAGCGCTGCCAATGGATCTCCGAATGGAAGTCCGAATCTGACGAGTATCAAACCTATCAATACTGCGACTGACCCTATCACGTCTGTAGTGAAATGGGCTGAGTCTGCTTCTAATGCCTGGCTCCCTCCCTCTTTCTTTGCTGTATCTGACAGGTATTTTGCAGTCAGGAATGTCACTGGTATGGATATAACCATCAATAATATACCCCATTCTGAATTATGGACTGGAGTGGGATTTGTGAACTTCTGGTATGCTTCGAATATAATCACGAATGCTGTGCCTGTTATCAATAATGCCTGAAGAAGCGAAGATAATGTCTCATATTTCTCATGTCCAAAATGATGGGCTTCATCATCCGGCTGTTCAGCCATCTTTATGCCGATGAAAGCAAGGACAGATGCTACCAGGTCAAACAAGGAATGTGCGGATTCTGCTATCAATGCAATTGATCCTGTGAATACTGCTAATAGTATCTTGCTTATCAAGAGAAGTATGTTTATTATGATCGATGTTGAGGCAGCTTTAAGTTTGTTGCTCATTGCTATATACATTTGAGAATTGTTTAAATATGTTTTGATGAAGACTAGTCATTTTAATCCTAATAACCATACCTTTAAAAATATGACCTTGCTTTTATTATCTAAAATTAAACTAAAATGTCATTCAAAGAACTAAATCTGATCGAACCCCTTGAGAAGGCGATTGCCAAACAAGGATATAGCATACCTACACCTATACAATCAAAGTCTATCCCTCCACTTCTGGAAGGCAGAGACATAATAGGCATAGCCCAGACTGGAACTGGAAAGACTGCTGCATTCGTATTGCCTATCCTGCAGAGGATGACTGAAAGATATCCTCGAGTATTGCGCACACTTGTGCTTGCGCCAACAAGAGAACTTGCAGCACAGATAGGAGAGAGTTTTTCTGTCTACGGCCAGTTTCTGAAATTTAAGCATACAGTGATATTTGGAGGTGTTGGCCAGACACCGCAAGTATCTGCCATACATAAGGGCGTCGATATTCTTGTTGCAACTCCTGGACGACTTCTTGACCTTATGAACCAAGGTTATGTGAATCTGAAAGACATAGAATTCTTTGTGTTGGATGAGGCTGACAGGATGCTTGATATGGGATTCATACATGACATCAGGAAGATAATTGCAAAACTTCCTCAGAAAAGGCAATCATTCTTTTTCTCAGCTACAATGTCTCCTCAAGTTGCCGAGCTTGCAAAGACTCTCTTAAGAGATCCAGTCCGTGTTGAGGCTGCGGCGCAGGCAACAACAGTCGAAAGCATCAAACAGTGCGTCTTTTTTGTAGACCAGACTGCAAAAGAGAAATTGCTGCTTGAGCTTTTCAAGGAAAAACATCTCACCTGTGTATTGATATTCACCAGAACAAAGCATCATGCAAATCAGCTTGCATTATTCCTGAACAATAATCATATCAATGCTGATGCGATCCATGGCAACAAATCACAGACTGCCAGGACAAAAGCAATGTCAGATTTCAAGTCAGGAAAGATAAAAGTTCTGGTAGCTACAGACATCGCTGCACGCGGAATAGATATTGACAATATTTCACATGTCATCAATTTCGAGCTTCCTAGTGAGCCTGAATCTTATGTCCATAGGATAGGAAGGACTGCTCGGGCTGGAGCAGAAGGAACAGCCTATACTTTTTGTGCAGCTGAAGAAAAGAGCCTTCTAGAGGAGATTGAAAAGCTGATACGCATGGAGATTGAAGTCGTGCATCATAGGTTCCATTCTGAGAAAGCAAAGAATGCTGTTGGCGCTGATGCAAGGCTGCCACTGAGACAGCAAGGAAGAGGGCGCTTTAACAGGTTTAAATCGAAGAAAGGAGGGCATAAGCCTCATTTTAAGAGACGTTAATTGAGATCCTCATAGTTTTGGCATGATCATCTTACCATTCCAAACTTCTTGTTTTTTGCCGTCATCTTGATGAAATTGTTCAATCTTTTTTGGAATATGTCTTTTCCACCATCTCTGCTATCTTCGATATATCCTAATCTTACTTTTTTGTAGCCTTCTGAGAAATTATTGAAGTTTTCCCATGTTTTCTTGTCTGCTCTCAAAGCTTTAAGGATATCAGGAGCAATCTTCAGCCTTTCTTCTTTATCTTTATCAAATGCATGCGAAACTGCCTTAAGCCCGATTGGAGTCATCCTCTTGCTATTGATCAACCTGCGGATACGTTCTTTGTTCATCTCTGAAAGAATGCTTTTTGGCCTTCTTGGGGTGAACCTTTGGGCAAACTTTTCTTCGTCAATCCTTTTGACTATACTGTCAATCCAGCCATAGCATAATGCCTCTTCCACTGCATCATTGTATGGTATTCTTGGCTTGCCAGATGATTTTCTATAGTATACTAACCAAATCTCTCTTTCTTTATTGTGGTTTTTAGAAAGCCATGAGCGCAATTGTTTTCTGTTGGTCACATAGATTGTTTTTCCAAGATTCATATTTTTAGATAATCCTTGGAATTTATAAAATGTACTAATTCAGATAATAGATAGAGAAGTTAAGCACTGCTGCAAAAGTGACCCACAAAATATAAGGTATTAACAGGTAAGTGGCTGGCTTTGATATCCTATAGAAATATATCATCGTTATAACTATCGTTATCCATAACAGGATTATCTCTATGAAAGCATACAATGGCGATTGCACTGCAAAGAAAATTATCGACCATAACAGGTTGAGGAACAATTGGACTCCAAAGATTGATAATGCGATTTTTGATTCTTTGCCCTTTATCCCTTTTTCCCAGACCAAATACAAAGAAATCCCCATCAATAGGTATAATATCGTCCAGACTGGGCCGAACAACCAGCTTGGAGGGTTGAAGAAAGGTTTGTTCAACGTTGCGTACCATGTCGATACTGAAGAGAATGTGAAAAATGATCCGATGAATCCTGCGAGAAGGCAGACTAGGATTGATATTGCTAGTTTCCAATAATTTGTCTTTTTCTTAGGCATATATCATTAATGATAATATGATTATATAAACCTTGCCTCGAAAAGCTTTAATACGCCAAATCATTTCCAATGCTATAAGGAGAGGGGGTATAATGGCAGTTGAATATGCAGGAGATATTCAATCGAAGCGAGGAGCTCAATTCAAAGTCTATGTTGTCAGAGGAAATTCTGATTATCAAGATAAAGAGCTGTTTCCAGGCTTTACAACAGAGAATCTGCATGATGGCCTTTATAGGTTAGGGTACATATGGGGCGGCCTAAAGGATGAGATAAAGCTGAGATTCTCATGCGGCAGATTGGCAGAACTGCAAAATACCAATGATTTTGCTTATGTCACTGTAGATCCTGAAAATAGAGAGGTTGCATCGGATGTGCTGGTTTTCAGCGATTGCAGATATCCTAAATTAGGGCTTCATACGCTTGTCCATACGCAAGAGAAATATGAAGGGCAGGGGTTATGCAAAAAGCTGATGGCACTTTCAGTTGCAAACTGGTTTGACAATAATGGTGAGATGATGATACTCCATACAGAGTCTGATATTGCCTATAATATATACAGCAGCGAAGAGGTAGGATATCTTGACTGGTATGGAAAGGCGCCGAAGACTCATAATTTCAGCGAGGCAGGAGTGATGATGTTGAATACTAGGAAAAGAAGGGAAGTGAGTGATGTTGTTGCATCTCATTTCGATGGATCGGGTGAATTAATGGTTGAACCTTTGTTGAGAGCAGATGCTGCACAGTTTGTCCTGTTTGCGAGCGCTTATCAATCTTGTTTTGGCTATCCTTCTGGCCGTGACAATGAGCCGATACATGTTCCAGCGCTTGACAACAGGGACCACTGGATCTCTGACGGAAGGTTCATGCAGCAGTTCCTTTTTGGAGATGATAAAGATATCTTGCTTGCATTAAAGACAGTTGAGGAAGGCAAGCTTGTAGGTGTTGGAACATGGACTTATCATAATGATATTTTGCGCAGGACTGGAATATCTGAAGCAGTGTTTGTGCATCCCAATTATTGCCGCGGCGAGAGTTTGCTGAAGAAGGCTATGACTGAGGCAAGAAACAAACTAAAATAAAAAAAGAAAAGATAAACCTTATTTCGCTTTCTCAGCGACTTTAGCAATCCATATAGTAGCGATGACTGCCAGTATGGTAACCACTATTGCATAGACCCAAGGCCCTCCGCCTGATAGAGAACATAGCGCTCCGGCACCTGCACTTCCACATGGACCTATAAACAATGCCCTGATCGCATCGTTCCAAGCCAAGGCAGCGACCAGACCAAAAGCGGCTGTAATCAGAGCTGCCATCTTTTCTGTCATTTCAGATTTCATCATTTCACCCCTTTAATGATTATATGATTTTATTCTTTTGAGTATTTAAATTTACCTTAAATCTATTTATCAGCATACCACTGGACACTGTCCACCACCTTTTACATAAAGTAAAAGTTGGACCAAAATATTGTGGAGCACAAGGCTCCACTGCCGCATTTTGAGCACTGGACACTGGACATGTGCGCGTGAGATATATAAAGGACCTTTTTCTAAATATTTGCTATGTGGAGCCAAGTAATGAGGATGGAAACTGGATCAAATAAATTGGTCCAGCTGAACAGAAGCAAGTTCAGAAGAAGTTTTTGTTTGAATTATATTGATAAACAGAATGTCAGAGAAACAGGATTAGACAGGATAATGGCTGATGCATACAGCTTTGTGAATCAAAGGCTGAAGAACCCTAGCAATGATACAAGGATAACTCCTTACAGAGGCCATCCTGTATTCATTGCACAGCATGCTACAGCCACATGCTGCAGAAAGTGCCTCTGGAAATGGCACAGGATACCTGAATTCAAAGTACTTGATGAGGATGATATCAACAGGGTTGTTGGGATCATAATGAGCTGGATCAGAAATGAGATGAACTATTTGAGGTGATTAATATGAGATGCCCAGAATGCGAAGGAATAATGGAAAAGGTTGAGATTGAAGTAAGCGGAGCAGGATACTATACTTTCAGCTATCAATGCCCAAACTGCGATTATTATGAGTTTGAACCTGAATCACGGGCAAAGGTTGTTTTGTGCTGCAAGTGAGGACAGTAGGAACATGAAATGCAAGAAATGCAATTCGGAAATGAAAAGAGTTGAGGTAGATGTTAAAGGAGCGAGTTCGAAAGCCATAAGCTATCAATGCCACAACTGTGACTACTTTGAATTTGAGCCTAAGTCATCGGAGAAGGTTTTGAATGGTTTCAGGAAAAAATAGGTCTGTTTTAGACAAACGCTTAATAATTGTTTTATATAGAAACTAAACCCTTTTATATTCAAACTTAATCCTTTACATTATGGAACAGGAAATAGATAACTTAGAGACAACCTATGATATATGCCTGTCAAGAGGGATGTATCTTGAAAGCGATGACCTTGATTTTGAACTGATTAAGGATCTGAATGGCTCTTGCGAGAGGAATTTAAAGGCGCTTAAGGAGTTGTCTAACCTTGTAAAGAAGGATTCTGGGGTGCCTGAGATCTTGTTAAGGGGGTATTACTCTTTGCTGAACAAGATGATCAGGACTTTCATTCTGTTTGATAAGGTGTATACAGAAGATGACAAGGCTGCAAACGCTTTTGTCTGCCTGAAACATCCTGAGCTTGAATTTGAATGGGAATCGCTTGAGACATTGAGGCTGAGGCTTAATTCTTCAGATTTTAGGGGGCAGGTCCTTTCTATAGATGAATACAGTAGGTTCAAGCTACAGATTGATCTTGGAATAAGCACGCTTAAGAATAAGATCGATTCAAAGATGAAAGAACTTCAATGATTTTGAATAAGAATCAAACAAAAAAATCAAAAAATAACTTCTGTAATCATGATCGCAAAGAGCTTACTTGCTCTTTGACTTTGTCTTTTTCTTCTTTGTTCCGCAGCATCCGCATGTCATTTTATGCACCTCTTGGTTTTGGTATTGTCTAATTAGAATAGCTTGTATTTAAACTTTTAGTCTCAGTGTTTTGTCAAAGCCGCAGCAAAACAGGCCCCTTTCAGCGCTATATGAGAATCTGTGATAAGATAAACTGGAATCCTTTCAAGAATTCTTACTATCTCTTTCCTGTCATTCCTATTGAAAATCTTGTTGAACATCTGTTCATGGAAAATATCCTTATTTTTTACAGCAATCCCTCCTGCTATGTATATCCCTCCTTTTGACAATGACTCTAATGCGAAGTTCCTTGCTGCCCTTGCGTAAATTGAGGCAAAAATATCAAGAGTGTCCCTGCATATCAGCTCTTTATTCCTATGCTTTGAGATCATCTCAGGCATATTGTCTGATTCTTTTATCTGTTCTATCAATGAAGTATTTCGGTATCTCCTTGAGCTTGCCAGGAACAAGAAAATGTTTTCTATGCCTCTGCCTGACAAGACATCTTCATATGAGACAGACCTTACTTTCCTGTATTTTTTTATGAAATATATCAATTCTAACTCTAACTTGTTTTCTATCGGGAAATCAGCATGTCCTCCTTCGCTCCTGATCGGAACGTAAATGCCCCTTTCTTTGTTGAATAATACTATTGACTTTCCAAGGCCTGTGCCTGCTCCTATCAAGGCTTTTGTGTCTTTTACATGATCTCCTTTTTTTATCACTTTTATATCCGGATCACCAAGTGTGTTGAGACCATAGCCTACTATCTCAAAGTCATTCATCAGGATAAGGCTTGAAATTGGAGTGTTTTTTATTATGTCTTTCTTGTCTACAACTAATCTGCCATTGATCAGCTTAATCGGCTTGTTCTCATCCTTTATCTCTGCAGCTATACCCAGGCATGCTGAATTGACTTTTATCCCATAATATCTTCTGCAATGGTCTAATGTGCTGTTAATTGCATCGGTCAGATCCAGATTGTCTGAACTTAAATTGAATGACAAAAGAAGATTGACTTTGCCATTTTTTATTCCTGCAACAGCCAGCCTTGCATTTGTCCCGCCTATATCTCCACCTAAGACAAAATAAGAATAATCTCTCTTTTTTATGTCAGCCTTATGAATGACAAGATCATAAGAGCTGCTTGACTTTTTTGATGATAGCATCTTTTGAAATCTCTTCGTAATCAAGAAGCTCCTGCGGTTTTCCGCTCCTTGGCATCTTTCTTACGCATAATGAATGGATTATTGATTTTGAATCTGAAAGAGCGCCCTTTACTGCTTCGCCTAAACCTCCCTCTTCATAATGGTCTTCTACTGTGATTATCGCTTTTGTCTCTTTTGCAGCTTTCTTTAAGGTTGCAATATCTAATGGCTTGATTGAGTATAGGTCTATGACTCTGATGCTTATTCCCTCTTCTTTTAGTTCATCATAGGCTTTTATCGCTTCGAACAGAGTTATTCCTGCTGCTATGACTGTGACTTCATCATCATTGCTCTTCTTTATTGTCTTTGATCCGCCTAGCTTAAACTCTTCATCATCTCTGTATATTACTGGCGTTTCTGCTCTCGTTGTCCTTAGATATACTAATCCTTGGAATTCAGCTGCAGCTCTCACTAATTTTTCTGTCGATACTGCATCTGATGGATAAAATACAACACTGTTCAAGATTGCCCTGAACATCGAGATGTCTTCCAATCCCATCTGGGATGCTCCGTCCTCTCCAATTGAGACTCCTGCATGCGAACCGCAGATCTTTATGTTTGGATTTGAGTATTGTGACATACGTATCTGGTCGTATGCCCTTGACAGGAATGCTGCGAATGTCGAACAGAAAGGAATCTTTCCTCTTCTTGAGAATCCCAAGGCTGCTCCTATCATGTTCTGCTCTGCGATGAACATCTCAAAGAACTTTTCAGGATAGGCTTTCTTGAACAATTCTGAATATGTAGAATTGCTCACTTCTGCGTCTAGGACAACAATGTTGTTGAATTCTTTTGTTAGTTTTGGAAGTGCAATACCATATGCCTTTCTTGTTGCTACAGTCTTTCCTAATTCATATGGCTCTGAGACTATCTTCTTTATCTCTGGGACTGCTGGTGATTTCTTTTCTGGTTTTGCGATCTCTGCTTTTACTTTTTTGTCGATGATGCCTAATTCTTTCACAGCTCTTTCGAATTCGTCCCTATTCAGGGCTTTTCCGTGCCAGCCTTCTTTATCCTCTATGAATGAGACGCCTTTCCCTTTCAGTGTCTTTGCAATTATCATGACTGGCTTTTTGGCTTTGCCTGCCTCTTCATATGCTTTTTTTATAGCCTGGATATCGTGGCCGTCAACTGTTATTGTCTGCCATCCGAATGAAGAGATCCTTTTTGCATAAGTGTCAATGTCATGACCAAGCATTGTCTGTCCTCTCTGGCCTAGTCTATTCACATCTAAGATTCCGATAAGGTTGTCTAACTTATAGTATGATGCGAGTTCAATCGCTTCCCAGACAGAACCTTCTGAAAACTCGCTGTCGCCTAATAAGACATAAGTATTGTATGGGAGCTTGTCAACATATTTTGCGTTCAATGCCATGCCTACTCCAATTGATAATCCCTGGCCTAAAGATCCTGTCGCTGCTTCTGTGAACGGGAAAGCCATTGTCGGATGCCCTTCCAGCCTGCTTCCAAATTTCCTTAAAGTGAGGAGCTCTTTTTCATCAATCTCTTCTGCTGCTGTCCATAAAGAGTATAACAAAGGCGCTGCGTGGCCTTTTGAGAATATCAACCTGTCGTTGTTTGAGTATGATGGATTTTTTGGGTCAAACCTGAAATATCCTCCAAACATAAGAGTTGTCATCAAGTCAGTCGCTGACAAGCAAGTTGTCGGATGGCCTGAGCCTGCCTCTGTTGTTGATTCCAAGATATAGTATCTTACAAGCTTTGCTATCCTTTTCAGCTTTTCAGTGTTGTCGACCATCTATTGTAATTGGTGTTGGGGATTTATATTACTTTCTTTTATTTTGGTTCGGGAATCTCCAATATATCTCCCCGATAGCCAGGGACGTGCTTTGATATCCCTTTGAAGTATTGTCCGAATATCTCAAAATGGTACCAGACCAGCCCTTTTTTCTCAGATCTTTGATATGCATCCATAAACACAGGCCTTCCGAACTTATAAGATCCTTCGTTCCCGATATGCCCTTGAGTTATTATGGCTCTTCCTTCCCTTTTTTCCTTGCCAATATCATCTCTTATATACTGAAGCATCACTACTGAGTCCATTTGTCCGAATATATCTGCCAATCCATCTACATACAAAAACATATCCCTAACACCATTAAGGAACCTATCTACAAACGCATCCCTTTCCACAACTTGCTCCAAGGTCCAACGAGTATCCACACTTTTCATATTTATTCACCATTATCAAGGAATGATTGCTTTATTTTAAACATTGTCTCCCCCCTTAGGGTGATACATTAAGAAAAGTTTTTATACAATGGTTTATTTTCTACTCTTATGGATATTGATGCACTGAAAAAAATAGGGCTTACTGAGGGAGAGCTTAAGGTCTACCTAGCTTTGCTTAAGTTAGGGTCATGCACTACTGGGCCTATTGTGGATGAATCCCATGTCGCGCGATCAAAGATATACCATATCCTGGAAAGGCTCATTGAAAAAGGCTTGGCAACTTATATAATCAAGTCCAAGACAAAATACTTCCAGGCAGTCGAGCCAAAAAAGATAATGAACTATGTAGACAAGCTGGAGAAAGACCTGCATGAGAACAGAAAAAAAGTGCAGGAAATCCTGCCTCAGCTTGAACTTTTTCAACAGATGGCTGTCCCTGAAGAAGCGCAGATATACAAAGGGCTTGAGGGGATCAAGTCTGCAAGAGAGCTTGCACTCAAGACCTTGAAGAAAGGAGATACATTCTACTGTTTGGGCGCGAATAAGATAAACCAACAGCCTCTTCAGGCATATTGGAGAGATTTCCATAAAAGAAGAAAGGCAAAAGGGATCAAAGCGAAATATATTGTCCAAGAGGATTCAAGAGACTACATCGGCAAGGAAAAAGAGATGTCTGGGCTGATAGATGTGAAATATCTGGATATTGCAGGGCCAGTCCATATCGATATATTTGGAGATTATGTCGTCACCTGCATCATGATGGGAACCTATACTTCTTTCCTCCTTAAGAACCGTTTTGCAGCTGATTATTATAGAGAATATTTTGACAAGGCCTGGGAGAAGGCGAGGAAATAGATTCTAGACCAAATCCGTCAAAACATAAGAATGATTTATCTTTCTGACTAATGTGTTTGGGCAGTGCTGCTGTTCTGTCTTTGGATCCATGAACTTATTGAAAGCATGCCTCTTTGCTTCACCGAAGAACAATAAGATTGAGACCCTTGACCGCAGGAGCATCCTCTTTGATATGCCCATCCTGTTCTTTGGCGGCTTAGGAGAGTCTTCCATGAAAACGAAATCTTCATTGTTTTCTTTTATTGAATGGTGGTTTGGGTATAGGCATCCGACGTGTCCGTCTTCGCCTGAGCTCAATAAGATTATATCGTAATGGTTGTGGACGCCCCTCAATTCCATTTCATAGTCTTTGACTCCAAAATCCTTTTTCTTCTTATTGACTTTGAACGGATGGACATTCTCTTCTGGGAGCTTTCCTGACTTTACCAAGTCTTTTATGAATGTCTCATTTGCGAGCTTGAAATTGCTGTTCTCGTCGTCTAATGGGACTAGCCTTTCATCGACCATGAAGATGTGGACTTTTTTCCAGTCAACATCTTTTTCTTCTTTTAATCTTGAGAAAATCCCTGCAACGCTTCTTCCGCCTGGGATCGCAAGCACTGCTTTCTCATCGTGCTGAATTATTTTCACAATGCTTTGGGCAATTATATGTGATGCTGCCTCTTCCAATTTCTTTGTATCCTTATCTTTTACCAATGTTATCATTTTGAAGTCGCCTCCATTATACAAAGCCTATAAATACATACTATATCATTTTCCTTGCAATAGTCGATGATCTCCTGGCTCTCGCTTCCTGGCTGGAACCAGGCATTCTTTATTTCTTTCTTTTTTATCTCTTTCAACACTTCCAATCCTGATTCAGGAGGAATGATGAAAATAGCTACATCCACTTTTTCCTTTATGTCGCTTATCTTATGAAATACCTTTAATCCGAGTATCTCGTTTTCCTTAGAGTTGACTGGGATTATATGAAATCCTTTGTCTTTCAGGTCTTTTGCGACTTTGTATCCATATTTTTCCTGATTGTTTGATGCTCCGATCACTGCAAATGTGCTGTTCTTCTCTAAAAACTCACCCAGGTTTGTTATCATATCATAGCTTAGACAATACTTGGTCTATCCTCTGCTTTAGAGCATCTTTTGGGGCAAAGCCGACAATCCTTTCAACTTCATCTCCTTTATTTACAATTATCAATGAAGGGATTCCCTGAACAGAATACTTTGCAGCTAACTCTGTGTTCTCTTCAGTGTCGACTTTCACGAACTTCAGCTTTCCTTTGTAAGAATCGCTTAAACCCTCGAATACTGGCGCCATCATCTTGCAAGGGCCGCACCATGACGCCCAGAAATCCATTATGACAGGTATATCAGACTTTATCACTTCTTTCTCGAAGTTATCTTTTGTTATGCTGATCATCGTACCAACTTTTTGAGTTCTAGAATAAGTAATATCGATGTGTTTATAAAAGTTGTTGAGAGAAATAACCCCTAACAATATAACTCTTGATTGATCTATCTCAAGTGCTTTCTCTCGCCTTCTTCAGAATTATTACAACACCCTTATTTGCGTCAACTTCAACCAAATCGCCATTGCCCAGCAACTGGGTGGCATTCTTTGTCCCTGTAATGCATGGTTTTCTCATCTCCCGTGCGATTATCGCTGCATGGCAGGTTATTCCCCCTTCATCTGTAACTATAGCAGCTGCTTTCCTGATATAAGGGACCATCTGCGGGTTTGTCATCCCAGTGACTAAAATATTTCCGGCCTTTAGTTCTATTGTGCCTGTCCAAGACTGATGCAGCACAACATTTCCCCTTACTTTTCCCGGGTATGCTACACGTCCAACAATCCTTTGGCTTTGAGTATTCTTGATCCTATTCTTCCAGTAAACATATTTTTGGCCATATTCAAAGCGCCATTTACCCCCTCTCTTCACAATGGCACAACCTTTTAATCGGCCTTTTGCCGCATTGATATCGGGATATCTGCCGCTTAACAGCTGCGTGAATTCCTTTACTCTTAATGACTTCATTATCTCTACAGGGAGCCTACTCTTCCTGGCACCAAATGCTAAAAACTTCATCAAGTATGTTGTGACAATCTTTTCAGCATTTTTATGCAATTCCAACTTCATTTCCCCAAGGATAACCAGCTTGGCAAGTGCCTGCTTAACATCCTTACTCATGTTTTCTTTGGATCTGCTGCCTGGATCATGAAGCAGCCGAACAAGATCCTTCTCAGGGATATTCCTCAGGACAATCTGTTCCAGCGCCTGCTGAAATGGCTGCTCATAAAACCTGTATATCCTGCAGAATTCATTCATGATGTCTAGAAACCTTTTCCATTCCCTTACGATATTCTTCTTGCTTAATTTAGGAACACTATATGACTGCAATGACCTGTTCAATCTTTTAGAATCCTTGATAAATCCTGAGAAGAAATCCTCATCTGCTAATCTTTCGCTCAATCTGGATGCCTGCTTATATCCTCTTTTTGTCAGATAAAATAAAGAGATATCATTCTCATATAGGATCCTATAATCCACTGCCCCATATGCCTTATCATCGATTATAATATCAAGCAACAACAAGCTAAATTCGGAAACAGATGTATGCAATATATATGTGCTTGGTTTAGAATCTTGGCCATTATTCCTTATTGAGCCCATAATCATTGATTTATGATGCTTTATGCTTTTTAAATTATTCGTTTAGGCTTTATCATCTTTTAAGACCCATCTAATGCCAGACATAAATAACTCATAAAATTGTTATGTCTGGCAAACATTAGTAAGCGATTTATTCTATGACTTATTTATGTTGCTTACTAATCTTCCACAAGTGTTATAAATAAGTTGTTTTTGGATAACAATAGATAGTTCGGTATAGCACTGCATAATATATTTTGCAACATATATGATAGGTTTAAATGAAACAAAAACTACCGAATTATTTATAAATAATAAGATAAAACAGGTGTTTAGGGGTATCATACTCTAAGTATATTATATAGGAGGTTAAAATATGGCGAAAGACTATGAAGATGAAGACAATTTTGACGAAGACGTGGATGAAGATGACGATTTTAATGAAAAAGATGACAAGGAAGACAAAAAAGAATCAAAAAAAGAAGTGAAAAAGGAAGAGAAAAAAGAAGAAGTGAAGAAAGAAGAGAAGAGCGAAGAGAAGAAAGAGGCAAAACCAAAGAAATCAAAGATGAACTATTGGCAGATAGCAGCTATATGCTTGGGAATACTATTATTGGTATCTTTCTATTTCAACTTGAACAGGGCAGGACCTGCTGCAAATCCAACCGGAACTCTGGTATCAAAGGATGCTGCAACATCAAAGGCCTTGAAAGTCATAAATGATGATTTGCTTCAGCCTGGAATGAGCGCAACAATCGTGAACAGCAGCGAAAAGAGCGGACTGTACATGATGACCCTTTCCATAAACGGCAACAAGATACCTGCTTATGTATCATCTGACGGAAAGCTGTTCTTCACAAATGCAATCGATCTTGAGAACGTACCTAAGGCCAGCACTGCGACAACACAGCCAGCAAATATCCCTAAGACAGACAAGCCAGTCGTTGAACTTTTCGTAATGAGCTACTGCCCATATGGGACGCAAGCTGAGAAAGGAATCATGCCAGCAATCGACGCTTTGGGAAGCAATGTAGACTTCAAAGTAAGATTCGTAAGCTACTCAATGCATGGTGAAAAAGAAATCAAGGAAAACTTGCTTCAATATTGCCTTGAGAAAGAGCAGAGCACAAAGTACTTCAAGTACCTGTCATGCTTCCTTGATAAAGGAGATTCAGCTTCATGCTTGACCACTGCAGGAATAGACCAGACAAAGCTAGATGCCTGCACAAAGGCAACTGATGCTTTGTTCAATGTGACTGCATTGATGAATGACCAGAAGTCATGGGCTGGAGGAAAATATCCTAAGTTCATGATAGACGGTGACCTGAACGACAAGTATGGAGTACAGGGATCGCCAACACTTATCATCAATGGAGTCGAGTCAAGCGCAGGAAGAGACCCTGAGTCTTATCTGAAAGCAATCTGCGGAGCTTACACAACTGCTCCAGATGCATGTTCGACGCAGATATCGACCAAGGCATATCAGCCTGCGTTCGGGTATGACTACGCAACTACCGGCGCTGGTCAAGCCACATGCGGTTAGAGAAATCTAACTTTTTTTAATTTTTTATTACTTTAATTCTTTATCTTGTAATTTTATTGTTTATTAAAATATAGTCAGTATCTTTTTGTATTTTTAGCCCCTGCTGGACATTATCATTGGATGCGGCGCTCACTCGATGAGCATCCTTTCAGAACTGAATTGATTGGATGCGGCGCTCTTACTCTGAGTTTCCTTTCTCAACTGAATCTATCGGATAGAATAAGATTTGTCTTCATCAACCGGATTTCTAAAGACTTTCAGATAAGAAGGAAGCTTTTCTTTCATCTTGTCTTTCAATGATTTTTCTATATTTAGTGAATCTATCTCTTTTTTCCAGTCTATCTCCGGAAGGATTGTGAGGTTGCTTATGAAATGCCTGTCTTCTGCTCTTATCAGATCTGTTATGATCTTTGCTTTCTTTGTGGCAAACTGCTTTGTAGCAGGGAATTTTGTTATCGCGTTTGCGCCTGCCCGCATCATGAAGCCTGCTTCTTCAGACCTTCTTAGATTTGTTCCTGCGATTATCTCTAATTTTGGGAATTTTATCCTTAACAATGCCAGCCATTGAAGATATTCATCTGTTGAAGGGCCTTTCTTGAAGATAGTTCCTGGGATTGGCTTTAATGGATAGACTGTGATCCTGTCCAGATCGTATTTTTCTATGAAATCGTATAAGTATTTCATGTCTTCGATTTTATCTCCTAGTCCAACTATTATTGCAATGCTTTTCTTGAAGCCTTTTATGTTCTTGAACATCTCTTCATAAGGTTCAATCGGCTTATCTGGGCAGATATCTTTGTGAAGTTCTGGATTTAGGGTTTCCATTGAAGAACAGACGCCTTCGACGTATGGTTTTAGCTGTTCTAGTTGATTTTCGTTGAAATATCCCAGATTTAACCAGATCTTTTCTCCGTAGACTGCTTTAATATTTTTTATTATATCTAGAAGTTCTTCGAAAGGGACAATATCATAGCCTCCTGTGAGGAATTCTATTCGCCAACTGAATTTCTTGCAGAAAAGTGCTTCTAATAATAATGATTCCTGAGTCCTTTTGTATTTTGATGCGAATTTTTCCTGATGGTTTCTGGTTGCCCTAAAGCAGAACTTACAGGTTGCTCTCGAGCAGTACCAGCTAAGGAAGAGGCATCTGCCGTACCAGGTCTTCTTGTCGAAGTTTTGGTTGTAGATGTCTGTAGCTTGGTTTAGGAGGAGTTCTGTCTCTTTGCCTATCTTTATGTCTTTTGAATGCAAGAAGATTGATGAGTTGTATTCATTATCCATATATATTTAGAATAGGTGTTGGTTTATAAAAATAAGGGTTATGCTAAGCCTTAGCCTTACCCCAAAGTATCTCAAACTGCTTCCTATATCCATCTGCAACAACTTTGTCTTTGATCATTATGCCATAGGGGTTTTCTGTGAATATTGCAATCCCTACATATTCTCCTATGATGACTGTCTCCTGCAGCTGAGCATATTCTTTTGGGAGGAATCTTATCTTAGTCAAATGCTTCTTATTCAACTCATTTCCGAATTTTCTTATAGTCTCATCAAATACTTGGCGGCAAGCTATTCTTTTTGCGATCCTTTTTGTATGCAGATTCTTCCACCATACCTCTCCCATAACATCATAAGTCACTTGTGATCCTCCGCCGAATGTGTTGTACTCTTTTCCGCCTGAATTCATCAAGTTGATGTATAATTGATTGATACCTTTCTTTCCTTTGAATATCTCAGCAGAATTCTTGACTTTAGCATATTTTTGCTTTTGCTTAAGCTCTGGCAGGATATCATCAAATCTTTTCTTCTTGTCTTCTATGTAATCATGGAAATTCTCTGGATTTGTTGCTTGATAGACTTTCTTTTTTCCTTCCAAGATATAACTTATCAGGCCTTTCTCAATAAGAGTATTCAATGCCCTGTGCATAACTGAGTTTTGGATCCTTGACTTATCTAAGATTTGGCCTGCTGAACTTGTACCTAACTCCAATAATGCGATGTAGACTTTAATCTCTGCCTGCGTAAGCCCTAAATCTTCAAGTATTGATGTGTCCATTCCTTTTGATATCACTTATCTCTTAATAAATCTTTCTTTTATAGTCTCAATTGAGAGGATAAATATTATTATAGTCTAGCATTACTACCAATAGATAATCAATAGGGGGTTAAAATGAGGGCAATAGAACGTTCTGTATATAACAGTGGACAGTGCGCATATATGGATTGCTATAGGGACGAAGAGCCATGCTTATGTACACTGACTGAGAGAAGCTGCATCGGTTTTGATGTAGTAGAGCCAGATAAAGTGCCGACATTCAGCGATGAACAGGAGAGGAGATGTCCAATGTATAACCTTGATTTCAAGAGAATAATCGGGAAGAATATATCAGATATGATACGGGAATATAGAACTAAATGATCAGCACAATCCCTTACCCTTCATGACTCTCTCGACCATCTCTCCCTGCTCCTCTTTTCTTTTCTGGACTTTGTAGAGCTTGTCATTCTTTCTGACTTTATCATTCACTTTGAAAGTGATCAGGTCGCCTTTCTTTGCTGAAGATACTGATTTGTCATTTGATTTTATTTCACCCACTACTTGTTTGATAATCCCTGTTGTTGGGCCTGAGATGATTATTATGTCACCTTTCTGTATTGATCCTGACTCTAACTTGAAATATGCAACGCTTGGTTTTGGATAGAAGTTTAATGCGTATCCTAGACATGATTTCTCTTCAGTCGCTTTTGAGCCGTAACAGCCAGACCATTCACCTAACTTGTTTCCTAGATAATAACCGCCGTGCCAGAAACCCCTGTTGTAGACTTTTTCCAATTCTTTGTGCCAGTTGTCTATCTTTGCTTTATTGTATGTGTTGCCTATGATGCTTTCAACTGCTTCTCTGTAGCATTTGGTTGTTGTGTAGACGTATTCTGGAGACCTTCCTCTTCCTTCTATTTTTAGGACACGGATCCCTGCATTGATTATTTTATCTAAGAATTCGATTGTGCACAAATCTTTTGGAGACATCACATATTTGTTGTCAATCACGAATTCTTCGTTTGTCTCGACATCTGTGACTTTGTACTGCCTTCTGCATACTTGCAAACAAGCGCCTCTATTGGCGGATGCGTTGTATGAGGCTAGGCTCATATAGCATTTTCCTGCAATTGAGACGCATAAGGCTCCATGGACAAATAATTCTAATCTTACTGGCTTCTTGCTTGGAGCTTTGATTTTCTCTTTTAATATGCTATTGTTTATGGCTTTTATCTGGTCTAGGGACAGTTCTCTTGCCAATACGATCACTTCTGCGTAATTTGCAAAGAATTTGACTGCCTCTGTGTTAGATACGTTCTGCTGGGTTGAGATGTGGACTTCTAATCCTATTGATCTTGCATATTGGATGACTGAGATGTCTGTTGCTATTATTGCTGTTATTCCTGCCTCTTTTGCTGCTTTGCAGATCTCTTTTGCATCTTTTAGGTCTTCGTCGTAGATTACTGTGTTTAAGGCTAGGTAAGATTTTATATTATTCTTCTTGCAGATCGATGCTATCTTCTTTAGGTCTGATATCTTGAAGTTTGCTGAAGACCTTGACCTCATGTTCAGTCTTGATGCTCCGAAGTAGACTGAATCAGCGCCTGCTTTTATTGCTGAAGCTAAAGATTCATAAGAACCTACTGGAGACATTATTTCGATATCTTTTCTTGACAATCTACTTTTCATAGAAGATAGACGTAGCTCCTATAATATAAATGTTTACTCTTAATTGATCATTCTTTCTTAGACTTGACTATATCATTGATCTCTGCTATGAAAGATTCTCTTTTCTTGCTCAGCTTGTCCATAAGGTAGTCATATTTAGGCTGATTTATCTTGTGCCTGAGCTTCTTGGCCAGTATGCTTATATGCTCTTCAGAGAGCTTCTCAAGCTTCAAGTTTACCAAGTCTATATCCCTTATCTGGCCTTCATCAAGCTTATCGATAGCAAGCTTCTCATTGAATATCTCATTCAGCCTGTCATCCAGAAGATGGGCGGTCATCGCAAGGACTTCAAACTTCTTTAGCTTATGATGCCTAATCACATGCTGGATAGGGGTGCCTCTTGTATATGTCAACAGCGCCACTACAAATAGGATAAGCACTATTATTATACTCAACAGGGCTGCGACTATTATCACGTATTCGCATATTGTCCTGTCCCAAAGGAAGTAGCTTATGAGATAAGCTATCAATGGCATTATCAGGAGCAATACGACTCCTATCTTCATATAGCCATAAAGGCTTTTCTTGTCCATATTTTTCTTACTCATATTCATCACCTTCCTTTGCAATGATCAGGATTTTCCGAACCTATCATTTTGCAGTATATCCAATAGCATCATAAATAATATGAATAGTATGACGAGCAGCAAGTAGACTGGCAGCATGACATATGTCCAAGTCATCCTGTTGTTATCATTTACCTTTCTCAGCATTTCGCATGCAATAGGCTGACCTTTGCCCCATACCAATATCGGTTTTGCAACTTCTTCGATGATTGAAGGTTTTTGAGGCTCTGGAATCTCTCTCTCAGGAAGTGTTGTTGTAGTTGAAGGCTCTTCAGGGTGCTTGCTTATGACCTTTATGCATTTTCCGTCAATCATCATATAACCTTGTCCGCATCCTGCTCCACCGCCCCCTCCTGCTCCACCGCCCCCATTTGACTGAGTCGTTGTTGTGCATGATCCGCAGTCAGAAGAGCATGAGCTGCATGTCTCTCCGTTATTGCATGATCCGTCTCCGCAGTAAGGATTCTGTTTTATCCCGAATGCCGACAAGGATGTCGTAGTATAGCTGAAGAAATGCCCTATGAAATCCTGAGTTGAAAGTGAAGTGATGTCGACCCATGTGCCTTTGCATGTCTCATTCGTGAAGTTCCAATCATGGCATTTGTATAGGCTCAGGTGGCTCTCGCTTGTATATGAAGTATTATCATAATAGAATGTTGCAGTGACATTTGCATATGTGTAATTGCTTTGTATTGCATATATCTTCAAGAATCCGGCTAAATTGACATCATCCACATCATCCATACCCACTGTCTTATGGTTGTCGATAGTGATGTTTACATGGTAGAACACGATTTGGAGCCTGTTTGAGTATGAAGTGAAGTGAAGATCATAGATAGTGAAAGGAACTATCTCAAAATAATATCCATCATCGCTTGCATTGTCAGCCACAATATCGCTTGTATAAGGATAGACCATCATAAGTGTCGATGCTATTGATCCTTCTGATTCATTTGTCTGGGCTGTAAAATTATATGGAGGATTGACAAGCAGAGTGTAATATGATCCTGTCAAAGTCCCAATATTACCTGAAGTGTCGTTTGCGAAGAAGACAAAATGATAGTTTCCAAGCATTGTTGGAACAAATGATTTCTGAACATTGCATATATCGTTTAGAGTGATTACTGTGCTGTCTGGCTGGGTGATGTTGACCCAGCACTTGTCGACCTGCACATTGTCAGATGCTGCCGCAAATACCCTCTCTTTCTGCCCCAGATACAATATCCTTCTCGATAAAGTGCCTGACTCTATCACTGGAGGGACTGTGTCATTTGAGGTTATTGTTATCTTAACTGTATTTGTCTTGTTGTCTTTTACATAAGGCCTGTTTGTCGTCATGTTGTATATAGAATAGAATGAATGTGTGCTTCCAAGATTTCCTGTTGCGTTCACAACCCATGTCGAGAGGCATTTATCCCCTGCCCTTGGGACTATGCACAACTGAGGATTTACCGAGATTGTATAGAAAGGAACTGCTCCGACTGTAGTTGAGACTGCGCCGGATTTAGTTGAAGTTGATGATAGGGCAATCGAATCTGATGATGTAAGGTTCTTGAACTTCTTGCTTGTGCAGTTTACGCTGTAAGTGTATATCCCTGATGATGTGAATGACCTGTTATATATATATGCGCTGTAGGATGAGTTGAATCTCATCTTTCCTGCTATGCTGTCACTGAACTTGATTGAGCAGTTCCCGTTTATTATGTTGGTGCCATTCTTGGTCAGCTCGTAGTCTGCAAAGAAGAGCACTTTCTGATTTGTAGTCTTTAGCCCTGTCGCATTCGGCATCTTTTTATCGTTCTCGTCCCATATCGTCAGCCAGCTGGTCTGGTTACTTGTCAGGTTTCCTCCTGCATAGGCTGTGAAGTGGTCTACTGTGAAAGTTATAGTCTTTGTGCCTTCTTCAAATGATATGCCTGAATCAACCCAGTTGCTGCATGACATCTTTGCATAATCAAAGTCTGCATCATCGCATCTCAATATCGAAGTTATCTTAGAGTTGCCATTCTTCTCTAACGTCAATGTCGCCTGGTCCATATTGATTGACTCGACTGCTGCAATCGATGTCGCGATGAATGAGCTCTCATTGCTAGCCTTTGTTGCATTTTCTATCTTTGAATATATCTGGGCTTCATCGCTCACGCCTGAAATGTCTATAGATGAAAGGCCTTTCTCAATTCCTACATCAATCTTCAGGTCATCCCTGTCTTTAAGCTCGTAGCTTCCTCCTTCTATGTCGACTGAAGGTATCACTTTTCCGAACTGGAACACATCGCTGTCTTTTCCTACGTGCAGATCAAATCTTGGGATTATACCTTTCACCAATGGAACTACTAAAGTTACATTCTCAAGATAGCCTGCCTCTTCCTTGTCCAGATCATAAGTCACATTTCCTTCTACCCTTATTGGAAGAGTTCCATTAAAGTCGTGGTAGAACACGACTGTCAATGATTTCCATGTCCTGTCCATCTTCAGGAAGTGGGTCTCATAAGCAGGAGCATCTTCAATCTTCTTTCCAAGCTCTTTGTTATTTTCTTTGATGACCTCTCCTTCATTATAGGTCTGGCCTTCTGGGATTGTCACATTTGTCTCAACCAGGCTGCAGACAGTCTCGTTTGAGCATGTCTGCCTAATCTCGTTTGTGCATAGGTTTACAGTCTGGTTCTGGCATACAGGCGTGCATTCCTGACTGCAGCTTGTCCCTTCCACCTGCTCTGTCTCCTCTGAGCATATCAAAGAGCTGTAATCCTTGCATACAGGCTTGCAGACGTCTGTGCAGTTGTCCTTACATGTTGTCTGATTTGCCTCATCTGTACTGCATGACTGCCTGCATTCCTTATAGCATTTGTCTTTGCAATCAACTTTTGTCTCATTTATGCACTTCTGCACGGTCTTGTTGACCAATGAAGGCAAGCACACATCATGGCAGCTGTCTTCGCACACGTTCTGCACTGAACCAGCGCAGGTCTTAACAGTATCGTTCCTGCACACTTCCTTCTGTGCGCAATGCTCTGGGTCCAATGTGACGGAGATGTTTCCACATTCTCCTCCTACGCATTCTACACTGCTCTTGAATGTAAAGAATTTATAGATCGTGACTGAAGTGTCGACAACAGGCTGGATCAAGTTTACCTTTATCCATCCCCAGGCAATATCCCATGACTGCATCTTCTTGTCTTGCGTAACGGCATTGCAGGTTATTGTCAGGTTCCATTTTCCTGAATCCTGGATCCTGTAAGAAGAGTTGAGTATGAACAAGTCTCCTGTCCTGTATGTGAAAGACACATTGCTTATGTAGTTGATGTTGTCAGGATAATTATATAGATTATACCTCACATCATTGACAGATCCTCCCTTTGCTGTGCAGTTTACCCTTATATGGGTGATCGTCATATTATATTTCATCTGTGAGCAATTGTAATAATGAACTGTATCGTTTGAGCATTGGACACTATTTATTGATGCATTTCCGAATACATTGGATACGACTGTAAGATTGTACCATCCTGAGTTGAATGCATAATCAGCAGTCCTTCCTTCTGAATTGCTTCCCTGCTCGTAAGTTATCGTGTCTCTTGCGGCAAAAGAGGCAGTTCCCTTACTGTCTCCTGCGTCTCCGACGTGGAGAGAGTCAATGGTGTAAGATCCTGTAAAAGACTCGAAAGCAAGAGATATAGGCAGAGCTATCAGAATCATCATCCCTATCACCAATGATGTCTTGTTCATCCTCATATTATCTGCCCGCCTTTCTCTATCCTGAATTCGCATCCGCTGTACTGGAATATGTATTGTTTTGATGTTGTGAAGTTCATTGTTGCGTTCAATGTGAGTATGCCTATCCCTTTTATTGTCAGGTTTGCAGGGATCTTAAGGTATGAGTTCCAGTAGCATCCTGTGCTGCAGTTCAGAATCCAATTCCCGCTTACAGGAGGGGTACATAAGTTTGTCGTCGAGTTTATCTTAAGTGTCCTATTAAGAGCTGCCCATGCCTTGTTGCCCTTCAGGTCAAATCCAAGGCAGTTCCATATATAATTTCCATTAGCAAGAGGGACTGTCATTGTTGCGCTTGAAGATGTGCCTGTTATGTTTGCATATGTGCTGAACCCAAAAGAAGTGCTATGGTTGTTTGTCAGGTATAAGCTTATGTTCTTCAGGTTGTAGTTGTCTGTCGCTGAGCAGTTGAACTTCATCTGATATGGAGAAATCGAGCTGTTCCAATAATTATTTGGAGGATATCTCAAAGTCACAACAGGCTTTACCTGGTCCACTGCACGCACTACGCTTGTATCATTTCCTGAAGTGTAGTTTGCATTTCCCTTGTAAGAGCAGTTTATCAAGAAATCTCCGAGAGTGCTGTAAGTCTTTATCAGCTGAAGAGGAGAAGGCCCTGTCGCTATCTGCGTCTTATTCTGGGTCATGTTTATCGTGCCTGGAGCGTCCATCTTGCATGTGATGTTTGCTGTGAATGTGACGTTCTTCTTGTAGTCGTTCAAGCTTCCGTTGATATATACTTGGATGTTCGGAGGGCCTTTCACAACCTTATATATGAATTTAGGAGTAGAATTCTTGTTGCCTGATGTGTCATTTGCATAAGATTTCCAGTAATATGTCCCTACTCCAAGGCCTGTGAATGTATAGTAGAATTCGTCAACTCTTGGGCCAGACATCGTGAAGTTCTTCTTAACTCCTGTGAAATTATCCTCTATCAGGACTTTGCTGAAGTATCCATTATCCTGCCATGTGATATTAAACTGGTATTTTCCGTTCTTTACGTAAGGCGCAGAGCTCACTGGGCCTGTCTTGTTGTTTGACCACCATGGCGGCTTCGTATCTTTAAGTATTGTCGCATTTCCCCCTACTGTATAATACGCTGTGTAAGTCATCGACCCTGTGTCTATCGCCCTGCACCTGAAATCCACTCCGCTCTGGGGCCTTTGGCTGTAGATATTCCATAACAGATAGCTTGACGGAGTCTGTGTCCCAATCTCTATCCAGGATTTTCCAGGAGAGCTCGTGTTTAGCTCTTTTATCACAACATTATCTATCCAGCATTCACCATACTTATTGTTCCAGTCAGCAGAAAGCCTGCATCCTACATCAAAGGAATAATTTCCTGCAGGGATGTAAGATATGTAGCTATGCTTCCCACGAAGATAAGAGTCATGTCCAGTTGTTCCAAATACTCCTGTTATCTTTGGTCCCAAGATATATGAGCGGGTGACTGGATTTCTATATGCTATCGAGATGTTGTCCTGCTCTGCTGTCGAGTCTGAAAGCCTTAAGGAGTAATCAAATGAGATGTTCACATAACTTGGATTATCTAAGATGGTGAAAGTCTTGTTCCATCCTCCTGAATAAGCCGTCCCTATGATAGGATTATCCATGTTCAGCCTGACGTTCTCGCAGTAGCCGCTTGTGCAGTTCCCATTCAACACACGATTGCCTACGACCTGGCTTGGAGAAGATGTCCCGTAGATATCTTTCTTGAAGGAGAAACTGTCATTTGATGTCTGGAATGTCGCATTTGCAAGCATCCTATCTCCCCTCAATGGATCGATCAATGCCTCTATATGGTAAGTTATCGGATCCCCGTTAGGATCGGTGCTGCCGGAGCAGTTCAGCTTGATTGTTGAATTATAAGGGCCTGTGCATTTCTTATTGTTGCAAGTTATGTTCTTGGGGGTTGTCGGAGGATCATTTATCACGAAGAAATAAGATGATTCAGAATTATTGATATTTTTTGTAGTGTCATTCGCAAATATGGTGTAATTGTATCTGCCAAGATTGGCTGTGCTTGTCAATTTCCCATGATAGAATTTTGTAGTGGTGTTATAAGTCATCACAACTTTTTGAGTGCCGTCATTTGCTATCCTGACCGTAGCATAGACTGTATCGATTATGGCATAGTCTGTGACATTTGCCTTGATCGTGACTGTTGTTGACTGCTTCTCCAAAGACAATGGGCCTGGGCTTAATTGGGTTACTGACGGAGGCAAAGAATCTATTGCCAATGTCTTAGTGGAAGAGTTGATATTTCCCATAAGATGGTTGTTCCTGTCATAATATTTGCCGAATGCGGTGTTGTTGATGAATGTCCCGTTCTTTATTGTGCTGTTGACCTTGACTGTGAATGAGACAATCCCGCTCTGACCTTCGAACAATGAGGGGAAATTCCATTTTATAGTACTGCCCTGCAAGACACCTCCACTGCCTATGCTCTGAAGAGTCGTTCCCCAAGGCAGCTTGTCTGTTATTGTCGCATTTATCGTGTCTGCAGGGGAAAAAACCCTCTGGGCCATAGTCACATCAAGCTCTCCCCTGTTCGGCTCTAATGCTGATATGTAATACAGGCCATCGCCGCTTGTCTGCATGATCCCTGGATACGAATCTGAAATATTGTTGTTAGTCACTCTCCTTATGGTCCATGTAGTACCGTTATTGTAAGATGACGCGAGATAGACTTCATTTGACGTCCTGTTCACATTCGCTTTAGCTGCTTCGGACACGTTTAGCATTGCGACCCATCCTATATACAGGTTGCCTTCATTATCCCTATTGACTGAAGTCTCGTAGTTATAAAAATTATTGTTGGTTACAGCCACTTTGTTTGCATCCAGCGAATTATTCACAAGGGGATTTGCAGTCTTTGCAAACCATATCTGCTGATATTGAGGATTTGCAGGAGCCCAGGCAAAATAGAACAACCCATCTTTATACAGTATATCACAATCGACATCCATATAATTGTTGTTTGTCAAGGCTATCCTGTTCGACCAAGTCCCTTTAAGTTTTGTACTGTTCCTTATGTATATCTCTGAAGGGTTTCCTCCTTCACTTGCCTCATATACCAGATAGTACATGCCTTTTGAATCCTGATCGATCTGTGGTTCCATCTCATTTATTGCAGGAGTATTAGTGATTTTAGATGGTTCAGTCCAAGTAAGGCCGTCATCGCTTGAGTTGACAAGCACTACATCTTGGTTTCCTCCGTTTACTGGGTCTGCCCATGAATAGACGACGATGATATTGTGGTTTGCATCCTCTCTGATATTAGGCCACATATCGTCTTCAGGCTCATTAGTGACCTGGATAGGTGCTGACCAGTGGGTCCCTTTATCGGTTGATCTCAAGAGATAAATATCATAATTGCTGCCAGGCCTTGAGTGGTATACAATAAACAATGTACCCTTGTCTGACTCAATCATCTGAGGCGAATCATCAGGCCAGGTGTTATTTGTTACAAACTTGAATGGCTGGAAATTAAGAAGAACGATCCCTTTCTTTGATATATTTGCGCTGTAATTTATGTTATAGGTTATTGTCTTTCCTATCTGCACCGGATTTGGGGATGCAGACTTCTTGATATTGAAATAAGGCCTTGTGATCAAGAATGATATCTTCTCAGACTTGTTCACGTTTCCTGAAGTGTCTTTTGCAATTATCCTTGCTGTGTATGTACCAAGGAGATTTGTATTTGAGTATGTAGCATCATAGTTGCTTGTGAAAGTATCATATACCATAGGAATTACGCTAAATGTCCCGTCAGGCTTTGTGATGTTTGCGTCAACTGATGCGATACCAATATTGTCTGTGACATGGGCATCTATTAGAACACTGTCATTTATGCTGTACATTGTCTGGTTGACTAGGACTGTGGTTACGTTTGGAGGGGTATTGTCTGGGAATTTCCTTGCAGTCAGGTTCTTTGAAAATAGGGTTATTCCGTCATCATATCCGTCGTTTGGAGTTATAGAGCACTGCCACTTATCCCCATTGCTTGATGTGTAGGACGTTATGATATTTGTCTTGTTCTGGTATAGTGCAGTCACTTGGCTTTGAGATAAGGTGATGTCCCATAATCTCAGATCATCTATTGTCCCGTTCATGAAGAAAGTGAGAGTCTTGCTTGCACCTAGCCTGAGAAATCCATTAGCAGATTCTGGAGTGAAGGTCTGTGAATTCTTATTTTGACCATTTACATACCATGTCAAAGTATTTGCGTTCCAAGTCATGACAACATGATACCATCTATTTGTCTGGGTAATATTGACTCCGCTGTATCTTGCAGAATTGCCTAGGGAAGAATATAATCCATTGTTTGTGTTGTTTATGTATATCCATGTCCTCCCTGTGCCTGTAGTGTCTTTCTGCTGAAGGATGTAATATGGGCTTCCTTTAGTCGATGCAAGGATCGGAACCTTGAACCATAGTGAGGCTGACCAGTCTTTGTCGCTTGTGTTTATCCTTACAGGGACATCGATGTATGAACTTGCTCCATTGAAATAATATGCGCCTTTTCCGTCATATCCTCCATTCTTCTGCCAGACCGCCCTCATTACTGTGCCATTCTCTTGAGGAGATGAGTAATCCCTTGTTGTCCCATTTTTAGTCGCTGTTCCTGAAGTGGAGCCTCCTTCAAAAGGCATGTTCAAGTAGAGGACAGACGTTCCGTTCCTGTACCAATTGTATATGTTCTTGACTGGATTCTTGTCTGCATCAAAAGTAGTCTTATTATAGCAAGTAAGTGTTTCATATGTGTAGTTTGTGCCGTAGGTTGAGTTCAATATAGGTGTTGTCTGTGTCGGAAGAGTGTCGTATTCTATCTCGAGTTTTGGCCAGACTGAGGCGTTTGTCCATTCGCTGCTATAAAAATATCTCATTGTGTTTGTTGTGGATTCAACAGTATCCCTCATTATCCAGCCGAAATTTCTTGTCTTATCTTTGGTGAAGTTCTGGACATCATTCTTGACATCCCATTTTATCCATTTATTGATAGTACCATTAAAAGTCTTTGATGCAGATATTGACGATACGTTGTCTCCTCCTGCTGTTGTCCAGGCAGTCCCGTTATAGACGTTCCATGTGACTCCTAATTCTGTCCAAGGCCTCTTTGGATTCTGCTGGACCTTATACACATTATACGTCCTATTTCCTGTGACTGAACTTTGATAGAAATAAAGCGATAAGTTTGCTGCATATATCTTCGCTCCTGAGGGGATATTTGAGAGGTTGAACCAAATTATAGCTCTATTCTTCCTGTTCACATTATTGGATGTACCTACAATCATGCTTGTGGTTGCACCATAATTTGTAGTTGGATTCTGCTGGCTCATATAGGAATCAGATGTATTGGCAGCCCCTTGGATAGTCTCCCCAAAACCAGGGTCTGTCTTTGTAAGCTTTATAGTGTAGTTCTGACCTGCGACAAGCCCTGTCCTTATAAGGGTGTAGTTCTGAATATCATTGCATCTTTTTGAGGTCTGGTTGAAGTTTACACATTTCAGGAGATTGTATCCGCTTGCAGTTATTGTCAAGTTTGCGTAAGTCAGGTTTGCCTGTGACAGATCAACCATATAAGTCTTCATGAAACCTGTATCGCTTGTAGTGTTCTCAATCTTTATTACGCTGTAAGGGCTGTTTTGGTTATAGCCGACGACAACTATCTGCTTGATATTATTATTTCTTAGAGTTATCTTAAAATTAATTATCCCAGACACATTACTCAGGACTGAAGATGTATAGTTCATATATTTATCATTTGTATTTACGATGTCAAATATCTTGTTTGGAGGAACAACTCTGTTGAAGTAAGTCTTTTGGGTCCTGTTCCAATTGCCTTTTGTGTCATTTGCGTAGAAAGTTATATTGTATCTTCCTTTCTGGAGATCATTTGACCATATTGCCTGATAAATATTTCCACCTATCGGAAGCATGTTGACCTTAACACGAGTCTTATCGGGCTGAGTGATGTTTGCGTATACGCTGCTTATGCCAGAAGCATCCGTGACATTCGCCCTTATTGTGACGTTTGTTGAGATGTTGTAGGTCGAGCCTGCTGTTGGGACTAATGAATTTACCGAAGGAGGGATAGTATCTGCATAATTGACACTGACTGTCCAATTAAGTGATGCAAATGCGGATACCCCTCTGAAATCTTTTGCTAGGCAATTCCATGTTATGGCTCCGTTATTCAAATTAGTCCTTTTGAATGTCACAGTTTTTGCTTTTCCGGATGATACATTTGTTCCATTCGCTTTCCAAGTCCCACCATAATTCCAATAGAAAGTTATGTTGCTGAGTTGCCAGTCATCTGTTGCGTTGCATGTGAAATTTACATTCCTTATAGAGCTGGAATATGCATTTGAAGGAGACTTAAGCTTTGTTACTGGAGCAAAGTTCCTGTTGTATGTGACGTTGAAGAAGAATTCATCTGTATATAATGTACCCGATCCACTGCCAGTAGTCTTAGTTACCTCCATCCTTGCATAAGCCCTTGTACCTGAAGAGCCAAAGAAATTAGAGCAGGTCCATGTTTCAGAAGAGGTTGCATCAGTACAGGTAACTGTTGGATTTGCAGATGTTCCTGGACAAGTGGTGGATAATACAGTATAGCTAGCACCTCCATTTGCATCGACCGATATGCTACATGAATTCGGGGCTGTAGATCCCCATGATTCATAGCATAATTTCACGTTGGTTATGTTTAAACAGTCTGTGACTGAAGTGTTGTATTGCTGTATTTGGACTCCTGCATAATATGAAACACCACTGGTCCTTCCAAAAGTACTTGTCTCATTGATGCCATCATTGCACCTAAGTCTATCACCACTAGCTCCACATACTGATGGATAAGTGCCTTTGCAGGCAGTGACAAAATTACTTGCTGTGGCACTATTGTCTTCTGCATCGCATACTGAGATCCTATCATTGAATACATATGCCTGAACAAGCAAGATGCTTGAAAATATAATAGCTAAAGCTAAGAAAAACACTGCCAAAACTCTTCTTTTGGTTATTCCTCTATCTACCATTTCTGTTGTAACACTCTTCGCGATTTGTGTCAAACTAGTTGACTTTAATGATTAATCTTGAGTTTGCGCTGTCATACTTGATGTATGCGTTCTGGTTGTTTCCGTAGTAGGTCGCATTGTTGCTTCCCATGTATACGTTTCCTGTGACATTTATGTTTCCGACAACTTTCAGCTTCTGATCAACTAAATTTGTTCCTATGCTCACTTTGTCTGTAATGGTCGTCAGCCTTACACTGCCTGTGGATCCTAGCCGGCTCCATGAGGTGGAGTTGACTAAGCCTGTTGTTGCTGCACGCATCTGGATAGAAGAGTTGAACAATTGGTTCTTTGTTATCCAAGTTATGTTGTTGTACCTGACAGTTGCAGTGTAATTTACAGCTGTTCTCATCTGAGCAGTTGTATTGTAGAGAGTTGGCTTGTTCTGGACGTTTGCCCATAAGACGCCTATGTTGTATACAGAACCTGTCTGGTTGATCGCAGTCTGCATCTGCTTTGTAGTGTTAAAGAGCTGGTTGTTTCTTATCCAGGTTATGTTGTTGTATCTTACTGTAGCAGTGTAATTTACAG
>Ga0209777_10001525_pt1 | contig 33051 bp, 44 predicted proteins | sample FrelakmetHBP12HB_FD_187147 | JGI IMG/M metagenome (GOLD analysis project Ga0209777, IMG submission 187147) | Freshwater lake sediment microbial communities from the University of Notre Dame, USA, for methane emissions studies -HBP12 HB (SPAdes)... | ecosystem: Environmental > Aquatic >... | reverse complement strand
AAATGGTAAAGTAACAAAGAAAACAAACAAAAGAATTTATTTGTTAACATCTTCAGTTCCAGAGGAATGGATGTATGGATGGGATTCAAGTCCAGATGCGTTTAATAAGTTCTTCAAAAATTGTATTCAAGGACATATGTATAATCATGGAAAAATAATAGAAAGTAAAAAGGACTTGATAAGATGAAAGAAGATAAAATAAATGCAACTACAAATGCAATTAATATCTGGGAAGAAATGGGTAAATGTAGTGGGATTGCTATACTAAGTTTAGGAATAGTTTTAATAATTTTAATTGTCAATCCTTTAGGATTAGAAGACTGTAGTCGTTATTGTTATTCAGACCCATGCAACAAAGCTAATATGAATAAATTACTTTCATTTCTAGTTCCATGTATGTTGATTATTTCGTTGATATGTTTAATACTTTTTGGACCTATGGTTAGGAAAAGTGATTAATATGAATTTTATATTTATATGTAAAAACTGTGGACAAAGGATTCTTAATTATAATTATAAGTGGTTGTTAGGAAATAAAGTTGAAGTTAGATGGAAACACTTTAGGAACGATTTAAATTGTCCTAAAGCAGAGAAGTGATTAATATGAAAACATTTTTAGGTATAAAGATGGGTAGTTTTGATTCAAATACAGGTAAAACAATTGAAGAACCAGGAAAAAGAGACTTAAGAATAACAGATATTTTAATTATAGTTGCTTTGAGTCCTTTAATCATATTATCCATTATTAAAAATGAGTTATTTGGTAATTGTTGGAATGGACATAAAGGTTTGTTAAGCAAAGGATGGTAATTAATATGACAGCAATTAACAGATGTATAAATTGTGAAAAAAGTTGTCCAGTTGAAGCTGGATGGCACTATAGGAATAAGAGTCAAATACAAGTGCATTTATACTTTGATGGAGATTTAAAGTGTTGTGTATCTCAAGTGGGTTGTCCATTTTGTGGTTGTACAAAACCAGTTAGGTGAAAATATGATAGTTGAATATATGGTGCGCGACAATAAACCAGTTATACATGTATTCTGGACTGATGAGTCTGGTACTAGACATCATGAAGAGGATGCTAAATTCAAGCCTTACTTTTATGTTCCAGTAGAAGAATCAGTCCCTAAAGACCCAAGGATTACAGGTACTGAAGAGGGAGAATTCTATTCAATATTCGGTGGTAAAGTAAAGAAGTTATATACTCAACTACCTTCACAAGTTAAAGAAGTTAGGGACTTATTTACTAAAACTTTTGAAGCTGATATTTTATTCCCTACAAGATACACAATTGATAAGTTAGGTAGTATCAAAGGAATTTTAAGGGCTATAATACTTGATATTGAAGTTGATGATAGTGAAGGGATGCCTGATGTTGCAAAAGCTGATAGAGAAGTATATTGTATAAGTACTTATGATACTTTCACGAAAAAGTACTTTGTGTTTTACTGGAGGATGGACTTAGAAAGGAAAATATTTGTTGGTGATAATGTTCCTACTGGTATTAAAGAAGTTATGTATGTTCAATGTTCAAGTGAAAAAGATATGTTCGCTGAATTTATAACGTATATAGAAAAATCAAATCCAGATGTTCTTTCAGCTTGGAATACACAGTTTGATATACCATTTATATTAAGAAGAATAAACATTGTTGGACTGGATGCTAATGGATTATCACCACTTGGTTATGTAGATGCAGACAGGGAGAAAATACATGGACGTGCAGTGTTTGATATATTTAGAGCTTACAAGAAGATTAAACTTAAAGAACTAAGGAATTATAAACTTGATTATGTTGCTGAAATTGAGTTAGGTAAAAGGAAAATGGTTCATGAAGAAACAATAAATGAACTATGGAAGAATGACTTAAATAAGTTGCTTACATATAACTTAAACGATGTTGTACTTACAGTAGGAATTAATGATAAACAGAATGTTATAGGTTTGTATGATGAAATAAGAAGGATTACAAAAGTAGATTTAAACAGAGTCCTTAATTATTCTGTATCTGTGGACTGTGCGCTTCTTTCATACTGTAAAGGTAGGTTCGTCTTACCTACAAAGAAAAAGAAGTTTAAGCGCAGAAAGATAGAAGGAGCACTTGTAGTAGACCCCCAAGCAGGACTATTCAGAAATGTAATAGTATGCGATATCACCAGAAGTTATCCAAGTGCAATGATTTCTTGTAACATATCCCCTGAGACATTTCATTCAGATGGAGATATAATTGTAGAACCTAACCTTAGATTTAGGTCTAAACCTAAAGGAATAATCCCAGCGGTTCTTGGAGATTTAATTAATTTGAGAAATGAAAAGAAGAAATTAATGCAGGAACATGCTTATGGAAGTGAACAATATAATGTTTATTACACACAGCAATTTGCATTGAAGAGCTTAATCAATACCTTCTATGGAGTTATGGCATTTGAGGACTTTAGGTTATATGACCCTAGAGTGGCATCTGCTGTTACTAGTGTAGGTAGACAACTAATTAAATGGTGTATGAAAGTTGCTAAGGACAAAGGATTGAAAGTTATATATGGTGATACAGATTCTATATTTGTAGAATCTGTTATTGAGGATTTGGATAAAATAGTTGAACAAGGTTATGACTTAAAGAAAGCAATAACTGATTCATTTGATGACTTCGCTATGGGACTTAATGCTAAGAATCATGTATTTGATTTGGATTTTGATAGTATATACTCTTCGATTTTATTTACAGGAGCTAAGAAAAGATATGCTGGAAGACTTATATGGACTGGAGGTAAAGAAGTTAATAAGATGAAGATTGTTGGATTTGATAGTGTTAGAAGTGATGTAACTAAGATAGGTAAGAAACTTCAGGAAGACTTATTTATGATAATGACTTCCAACAAGAAGAAAGAAGTAATAAGAGAAGAAGTATTTAATTATATAAGAAATGAAATACAAAAAATAAGGAACAAAAAGTACAAAATCGAAGATATTGCATTCCCAACATCTATAAGTAGACCAGCTAGCGAATACAAAGTTAAAACTATGGGTGTAAGAGCTTCTGAAAATTCTCAGATGATAGGTAAAACATATAAACCTGGTGATAAGCCACTTCTTGTGTTCTTAAAGAAAGTGCCGCATGGTTATCCACCTATGGATGTAATACTAATAGATGAAGAGAAGGATTTACCAGAAGGTTTTGAAGTGGATTATGATAGAATTATAGATAAGTCAGTACGAATGAAAGTTGAGGATATAATTGAACAAGTGAATATATCATTTGATGAAATAACAACAGGTAAGAAACAAAGTACACTGTGGTAATTATGAATTGCAAGAACTGTGGACATATAATTTTATGGTTGCGTGGTTCTAAAATATGGACTCATAAACGTGCAGTATGGGAAGTTGGAACAAATCCAATACTTAAACGTTTAGATGAATGCAGAGATTGTGGTTGTGAAAAAGCAGAACCTGAGGGAGTTATATGAATATTCCATTATTGGATAACATAATTAAGTTCATAGTTAATAATTTGATTAAGATAATATATGGATTGTTCTTTGGGCTTATAATATTTCATGCGTTGTTTGGGTGGTTTAAGTGACTAAGGATGAAATATCATTTTTAGTTATGTGTTTAATCGTTGAAGGTATTATGATAACATGGATTATTGTTTGTTCGATTATATTCAAAAAACGTGATGATTGATATGAAAGCAACATTTGAGAATTTTCCTGTTGGGCAACTTCAATTACTTAGAGCTTGTGTTATACATTATGAGGAAAGTGTTGAAGCTATGAGAGTTAATTTTGATGTATATTACAAGACAAAAGCAGATTGGGATATTATAAATAGAGATTGTAAGAACTTAAGGAAAAGAATTGAAAGACAACTTGACAAAGCTAACGCTAATTACTCCTTTAAGATAGATTTTAGGAGTAAATTAGGAGAATAAACCTCTGAGGTGAGAAAATGAGTGAATTGAATGTAGATATGAAGCCAAGAGTGGCTCTGAAGAAAGGACTGTACACCGCAGGTGTTGTGGATGTAACAGAGAAGAACATAACAGCAAAGGACGGTTCGACACCGCTCTACAACGAAATACACTTTGCTTTGCATGGGAGAAAGGATGGTGGTCCTTTCCCGGCTGAAGCAAATGGGTACATTCTGAAGCACAGTATACCAGCTAGGATAACTGCAAACTCTAAACTTGCAGATATACTTACTGCTGCTGGTGTAAAGCTTCAGACTGGTACTAAAGTCGACCCAAAGGCAGCTCTTATGGGTAAAGAAGCTGAGCTATCCATTGGTATCAGACTTTGGACCTCTAAGGACGGAAAGCAGATGGAAGCCCCTGAGATTAGGGACATTGACTTTGTTTCCAAAAGGTAACAGGGGGAGTTCAGTGTAAGTAGGTTAAACTTGGAGATGTTTAAAGTGAGAAGCATCAATGACATTTTAACTTATTTTTGAGGTGTAAAAATGCCGGAACTAAAAGTAGGAGCAATAATTGATACTTTGAATGGAACAATCGTTGGTGTATCAGAACCAAAGAATGTTGACACAAAGTATGGAAAGAAAATAAAGGTAGCAACCGCTAAGTTTAAGAGTGATGTAACAGGAGAAATTGATTTGACTCTATGGGCTGAAAACGCAGTCGGTTTCAGAGCTGGAGATAAAGTCAAGATTTCCAATGTTGAAGTGAAAGAATACAGAGATATTAAATCGCTTAGCATTGCACCTCCATCGAAAGGCGGAAGTATCGTTAGGGTCTAAAAAATAATCCGTCTTTCGACGGATATTTCTGAAAATCTTTTCGATTTTCAGAACCCTTTCTTTATTTTTTTAATTGTTGAGGTGTTTAATATGGATGAAATTAAAAAGATTGATAAACCATTTCAGAAACAAGTTATGAAGATATCGCAAGGAAGCTATGGTATTGTAGTTCCTAAGGGAATAATAGATGAGTATAAGATTGAAGCTGGAGATGTTATTACAGGTGTTTTTAAGTCTTCACAAAGGCAGGTTAAATACAAATAAACAAAGTCGATACCTTTATATAGGTGTAAATATAAAATAATAAGGTACAAAAAGCATTTGGTCGATATGCGTACTACCATCACTTGAGCAAAGCTCACCCACCATCACCCTCGCCAAGACCCATTAAGAATGCTTTTTTCAGTCTTGGTGTTTATATGAGCTTTAAAAATCATCCAAACGCAAAAAAGATTTACGATTATTACCAAAAAAGATTTTGTATTGGGTCGCTTGGCGTTTGGCATGCTATGGGATTATTTTCTATTTTTAATAAAAATGAAAATGTTGTTTTATCGAGTATGATAATAGCAAGCGGGGGTTCTTTTAAGTCTCAAATTTTAAAAAGCTTTTCTGAAAATTACAGTGCGCGTTATTGGGAAATTCCTTTTCAACCTACAGACAGAGGAATTGTGAGGGATAATGAAAAATCTGTTGGTACTCATAATGATAAAATATGGTATATAGACGATGCAGCTGTTTCATTTCCTTCTTTGGAAGCTGCAAGACAGTCGAGACTTGTAGGTTTATTTACTACAGCTATTATGGACCAAAAGTACTCTTATTCTGATTTTAATGACACAAAAATTATGACTTCTAGATTTGGATTATATATGAATATAGCATATCAAAACTTTTTCCCTATCAAGGATATTCTCGAAGAAAAGACATTCCTTGAACGTGTAGTTCCTTTTAATTATATACTTCCTAGAGATGAAGTTGATAAAGCAAACAGAGAATATATGACTAAATATAATTATGGAAAGTATCCTATATTGAAAGTTCCTAATATTACTAAAAAAATAGATGTTGTAATACCAGATAAATTATTTCCTGAACTTCAGTATGTACAAAATATTTTGGAGCAAAATTGTTTGTTATCACAGAATCGTGCTCATATGTGGAGTAAAATAATAATGTGCTCTATTGCATTAATGGAAGGTAGAAAAGAAGTTACAAGTTACGATTTTAATTTCTTATATAATTACATATTGCCTTATTTATCTTTAATTATAAGGAAAGACCCAATTGAGATAGTAATGACAAAGATGTTAAGGATTAATAATGAAGCAACATTATTTGATTTTGAAGATTTTATCAAATCGGATTATTGTATCAAAGAGTTTCCTGGTTCAGAAGCTAATTATAATTTCTTGGAACTTAATGACAAAAAGAAGTTTTTCGATAAAACTAAATTTTCTGTGCAGGAAGAAATTAAATTGATGAAAAGATATGGAGTTGAATTTAATGTCATCTAAAAAGAAAACCGTTAAAAAAGTTAAGTGCTATGGTGTAACCAACAGAATACAAAATACAAATGATACAGAGTATGTAGTGTTCTTAGATTATGACCATATAGAGTTTGAAGTGTTAAATAAAGAACTACAAAGTATGATTAAAAAATGGGACTTAGGATGGACATATATTATTAAAACAGATGATGATATGTATCATTGGCATGTAATATGTCCATCAATCGTCAATGCATATGAGTACCTTGGTATCTTATGGGACTCAACTTGTGATATGCCTTATAAAAAGTCATTCTTTGTATTAAGAGAAAAATCACTAAGAATATCAAGTAAAAATGATGGTAGGAAAACAGAGTTTCCAAAAATGCATGGAACTTTAGAAACTGAAAGTAATAGAGCTTATTCAACTGCACATTTGGAGTTTCTTAAACAATATTATTCAGCTAAAATACCTTTGTGTGATAGGTATAAAGAAACTGAAATTGAAATGGTAGAATACAAAACAGCGCATTTAAAACAGGGAGATGAGAAACATGGCATTGATTAAGGTAGAAGGTGAAACTCCAGAGGAAGAATTTGAAGAAGTTGCTGAAAGAGCTTATAAGAAAATTAATAAAGAAAAATTAGGTGAAGTAGAAACTCAACCTCAATTGATAAAGCTCCTAGAAGAAGAGTACTTTCACGAAAAAGGTTATGATAGATTGATGCCTGGTGTTGCTAAAGCGTTTTATAAGAAAGGATGGGTTAAAGAACGTGAAATTGTAGAAGTTGAAATGCCAAAGGTGCAACCAGAAGCTCAAGAAATAGCTGAAAAACCAGTCACAATTGACTTGGAGAAGTTTAAGAAACCTAAGAAGGCAAAGCAAGTTAAACTTAAGTTATATAAGGAATCAACAGATGAAACTCTGAGTTCTTATATCGACTCAAGACCTTCTAGAACGAAAAAAGAGAAGATATACAAAGTTACAAAAAGCAAGAAGTTAATCAAAAGGGAGGTGTATTTGAAAAGACTAATAAACCTTAGGATAGGGTGGAATGCAAAACGCGCAAAAAAACAGGGTGTTTGAGTTTAAAACAACGAACACTTGGTCAAGTCGATACCTTTATATAGGTGTAAATGTATAATAATAATGAGCTTACTGTAGATTAAGAGTTAAAGACTGCTGAGGATTGAACAACCCTTAGATTTAACATTTAACTCTTTAATGAAGGGTATTTTATCCTTCTGTCGGGTGATATCGAATAAAAAGAAGTAAGTATGGGGAGTTTAATAATTTAATCTCTCCGCAAAGCTTCGATTCTTTTGATATCCTGTCAACGACCATACAAAAGTAAGCTTCTGGTGATTAAAAATGACTGGAACGTATCTCACAGACACAGTTGGTTTACCAGCTTCAATAATGAATAATCAATGGTTTGTCATAGGTGCTTTCATAATTGTAGCTTTTTTTGTGATAATGATATTTTTCATTATATTAACAAAGATGCTAATGAATGACCCAACAAAGAGATGATTGAGTGTTATTGAATGATACGATACCAATAAAAGGAATGGATTGTCAATACGACAAATTACCTCAAATATGTAAGGATTTAATTCCTCAATATGAAGATGTAGCATTAAAATATGGTATAATAATCATTGTAGGAGTTTTGTATATAATTGTTATGTCATTTTTATTCTGGAAGATAAAACAGTTCTTAGATGCAAAAAAGAAGCAGGTGAAGTAAATTGGTAGATAACCCAAATGGAGATACAGTTTGGATTATGGCTATAATAGATAAAATGGCAAATACCTTCATAGCTATGATACAAGATTTTATGAGATTATTTACAGATGTTGCACCAATGCTAATAATGATATTCTTCCTAATGACTATGCTTCTTTTAGTTGGAGGAATTGTTTTAACTATTTTCTTTATCCTATCAGCAGCTCTACAAAACACAAGGAGGATGCATATATGAACAAACTATTGTTTTTAGTTGTAGTGATTTCCGCGTTAATAGGTTTCAATTATGCATACCTTCCAGTAGGTGTCTCATCAACAGCTTACGATGCATCTGTTAACTTCACAGCAGATGCATCAGCAACTTCAATAGAAAATTACACTGGAATTAATATGTCATGTATAACTCCATTAACTTCTTATTTTGATTTAACACCTACAAACATAAGTACTTTATGGACTGGAGTTTTTACAATAAACGAAACGGGACAATGGAATTGCACAGCTACATCTTATAATGATACAGACACAGAATCTAATTCTTCAATCTTTTCAGTTGTTTGTCCAACAACAAAACCAGTTCTTATAAGTAATATATGTTATGCTTACATATCTATAACAGTTGATACTAACTTAACTTATTATGATATAGGTGATAATGTAACTCTTTGGGCTGATTTAACAAATTCCTCTTTAGTTAGTTCTGTGTGGATTTTTTCAGCGGATAATAATACATATCCATTTATATATTCATCTATAAGAAATAAATGGTATATATATTACAGAGTGGTTCAGAAACAAGAGATACTTGTTGTTCAGTCTTTTGCGTATGATGGAAATGTAACTGGTATAGGAGAGTATGTATTAACTTATAATCCAATAACTGTTACAAATAGCACATTTGAAAGTTTATGGAAAGATTTACTATACTTAGGTGCTGGTGGTGCAATTTTACTTGTTGTGGTGTTAATAATAGTGTTCGCAGGACCAATGCTTTTAAGTTTAATGTTCCAAAACATTAAAGACAAATAGTGATTGCATGAACAAGATTATAATATGTATACTATTGTTAAGTGTTATGATAGTTGAAGTTAATGCTACATCACCTTGTTTAATTCCATTTCAAGCATCAGGATTTAAGCTTGTTAATGGTTCATTAATACCATCTGCAAGTGTTACAACTTATATTTATGTAGATTCAACTGGAGGAGTTCCAATATATTCTGAAACTTGGGCAACTGGACTTCAGAATGGATATATAAGTGTAACAATGGGAAATGATACACTTGGAAATCCACTAAATCTTAATTGGGGACAAACTTATTGGCTTGCAGTTGATATAGCTGGAGTCCCTATACAGATGGTTGATAGTTATGGAGTATTTGCTTACCGACAATCATTTATAAGTACTCAAGGTGAGATAGTTCAACTTACTCAATTAAACGCTTCTTTAGTTACTCAAACTTCAAGAATTAATATTTTAAATTCAACAATAAATTCACTTAATAACTTATCATACACTCAAATATCAAATAACATAGGAAATTGGTCTCAAGATAAACCAAACTATGCAACAATTGCTTACGCAAATGCTATTAGTAACCTTACACTTACTCAAATAGTTGCAAACATAGGAAATTGGACACTTGACAAGTCATCTTACGCATTGTCTTCTTGGGTTACTGGATATATAGGAGCAATGAATAATCTATCACTTTCAGAAATAGTTTCAAACATAGGTAACTGGACACTTGATAAGTCAAGTTATGCAACAATTAATTATGCAAACGCAATAAATAACTTATCACTATCTCAGATATCAAGTAACATAGGTAATTGGACACTTGATAAACCAAATTATGTATCTACTTCTTATGTAAACGCAATGAATAACCTTTCTTATACTCAAATATCAAATAACATAGGAAATTGGACACTAGATAAACCTTTATATACATTATTGACTTATGTGAATGCAATGAATAATCTTTCATATTCACAAATATCTTCAAATATAGGTAACTGGACTCTTGATAAACCAAACTACGCAACAATTAATTATGCTAATGGAATTAATAATCTATCACTTGCAACCATATCGAATAATATCGGAAACTTCTCTGCTGAAAATAGCACAATAGTTAGGAATGGCACAAAGACATGTTCATCAGGACAAACACTTCAAAATGTAACAGGTAACTCATCTGGATTTTATGGAGATTGTGTAGTTGCATCATCTTCATCTGGATTTCAAATAAATGCATCCATTGGAGCATATTACAACAAAACATCAACAACATACACTGGAAGCTTAACAAGTGGCACTTTAGTTGGTTATTTAGCTGGTAACGCAATTTGCAATGCTTCATTTTTAGGAACACACTTCTGTACACAAGAAGAAGTTATGGAAACAATGTGGCATGCAAATATAACTACTATGACAACTTGGTCTGGAACTGCATGGATTAGTTCTGGTTCTCCAAAATATGCTCCGGCAACAACACCAGTAAACGACTGTAATGGATGGACATCTGCAGTTGCCGCTTCATATCTAGGTAACTACTGGGCATTTAGCACAACAGGAGGAGGAGTAGGAGCAACGATTAACTGTGGAACGTCTATTGCTCTAGCGTGTTGTGGGGTGGGATGATGAAAAATTCATTAGTTCTTTTGGTTATTTTCTTTTTTATAGGTAGTCTAACTGCTTCTTATTGGGTAACAGATTTTAACACATGCCCTCAGACTTATCAATCTCAAACTTGTATTTCTCCGACGCTAGTTTGTGGTTATAACGGAGGGATTACTTATTGTGCCAATCCTACGACAATCACAGCCCCAACTGGAACAGCTTCTAGCAACACAGACCAAGACGGAGGAAGCTATAACGGAGGATATTTAATTGATTGCTATGCTTTTGACAGTGCTTCTCCTTACTGCAACAACAACGGAGCTTTTTGGTGTGATTATAACACTTCTTGTTACACCACGAAACATCGAGATACCACTTGCACAGCTAACCTTTTTGGGGCGAGCACATGTGGAAATTGCAGAACAAATTGGGGGGATTGCAGCGGGGATGATAACTGTGAAACTAACTTTGGTTCAACTGCTTGTTCTGGGGGAGCGAACAACAACGTTCCATCATGTGGAAACTGCAACTGCAACTCTGGGGCTTATGACTGTGATGCAGGTGGAAACGCAACTGGAAACGGTTGTGAGATTGTGAACGGGGCAGCTTGCACAATAGGGGGTCTGAACGGAGTTTATAGCGGTTGTTCGGGTGCATCAGGGAATTGTGTTGTTCCAACATCTAACTTTATAACTGGTGTTCAAGCTAACTATTCTACAGTTAACTTCCTACTTTGGGGAAAGAACTTTGGCTTAGGGTGGCTTTTGAACCTCACCAACAGCACTGGTTCAAGCATGGGGGTAAACCAAAACGCTTGTTTAGTATTTCCAGATGCAACTTCACAATGTTCTTCTTCAACTAGCGGTTACTCATACACACAGATTGCAGCAAATATCGGTAATTATTCAGCATCTCAATCAGCAATTTACACAAATATCACAAACTTACAGACTTCCAATACAACAATTTGGACGTGGTTAAACAACTTATACTCAAATGTAACAGCTCTTCAAACTTCGAATACGTCTATTTGGACGTGGCTCGGTACTAACTATATAAACGTAACTAGCTTACAAACTTCGAACACTTCAACAAATGTCAGAATCAATCAATTAAATGCAACTGTCCTTACACTAAATAATCTTTCGTATTCACAGATTTCAACTAATATCGGAAACTGGACTCTTGATAAACCGTCCTATGTTCCCTACACAGGAGCTTCAGGTGCAGTCAATCACGGAAACTATAATATTACCGCGTTGAACTATTCTGTAACTGGTTCACCTGGATATATAAGCGGGAACTCGACGTGCATCAAGATGTCTTTTAACTCGTCAGTATGGTTCGGGGTGGGGAGTGGGTGTAATGGATAAAATAAACTGGTTAGTATTTAGTTTAGTTTTAGCTGTAGCATCGGGGATAGCCTGGGGAGGAATAGGCTGTTATTATACTTTTAATATGTATCAGCCAACTGTAGGTTCAACTACTTATTTGGTTCCGACTGACCAGTTTGCAATGTCAGGTTGTTATTCTGTGATTGGTTCGCCTTGCCCGTTGTCTTTGTATGTTTATCCGTTATTTTATAACGGAACGTGGAATAATATGTCCACCAGTGGTAATTTATCTACCAATGACGATATTCCACAGGAAGCTATCTCTTCTACTTTATGTTATGATTTTACGCCTTATTGGACAATTGATGCTAATAATGCTTGGAATAAGAATTATTCGGTGAAATTGCAGTTTGGCACTGCTGGTTTTTCTGGAAATGCGACTATTAATGTTACTGCTCCTGTGGGGGATGCCTGTGGAACTTTGACAGCAAGCAAAACGCTAAAAAATGACGTTTCTTCAACTGGTACATGCTTTACGATTGGTGCTAATAATGTGGTTTTAGATTGTAATGGATATAAAATAACATACGCATCTAGCGGAGGGGGGAGCAGTGCTGTTTATTACGGAGTTATTAACTCAGGCTATAACGGGACAACTATCAAAAACTGCTTAATATACAGTGGAGAGTTTTCTTTTGAAGATCTTGGAGGTATGCCGTTAGGTGGAAAGAACGTGTATTTTTCGTCTAACGTTTGGAACACTACAATAACAAACAATACTCTTTTAGTGCGAGGAACCGACGCAAGTCAATACTTAACCTGCTTTGAGTTTTCTTCAAACACCTATAATTTGACAATGACTAATAATACCGCCATGTTGGGGTCTGGTGCTGCGTACACAATTAATAATGGCATGGGGGCGTATCTGAACAACGTTTATAATTCATCAATCAATAATTTCACAGTAGTAGATATTGCTGGTGGGTCTAATGTTTATGGAATAAATCTAGGTGGTATTATTAGCAACGTTTCAATTTCAAATTCTAATATAACCTTAGTTGAATCTGGGCATGGTTTATACGCAAGCGGAACGATACAAAATTTGACAATTTCTTCGAGTGTGTTTAATGTTCCCGCTGTTGATAGTGGTATATGTATCTTGGGGGGAACTGATATTTTTGTGAACAATATTACTATTAGTACTGTCGGGATTTGCATAAGTTTAGCATCTACTACACGAGCGTTGTTTGGCAATTCGACCTTATCCTGTACAGGACTCCATGTATTTGCATCTACTTTTGTGAACAATGTATGGCTTAGGAACATGACGTTTGATAAGTCCAAAATTTCCGTTACTGCGCTAAGCAATGTTACTGTTCAGTGGTACGCAAGGGTAAATGTAACTAATTCTGCTGGTGCTGTATTAACCTCAACTATTAACGATACGAATAAGCAAAATGGTAACGATTATTATGGGTTTGCTTCTTTGACTTCAAGGTATTTAGTGAACGACACAACATATAACGGAGGCTCAAACATCCTCTACAACAATCACTCGATTATCGTCAATAATAGCGGATATACCACGAATACGACTTCATTTAATTGGACAGGGCGAGATTACACACTGAATATCACACTCTACGCTTCTTCAACAAGCTCCTGCACTTACTCAGGTTCAGGCAACTGGGTTATCAACTTTGCTGACAGATGCAACATAACTAACTCACAATCTCTTCCATCTAATACGATAACATTCAACGGAACTTCTGGGTATCTTACGTTTGGGAATCCAACGGGTGCAACTCTTATAATGACGGCTTCAAGGTTCTACTGGAATGTAACAGGGAACATCTATATGTGGTTCAAGAACTCAACATGGTTCAATGGAAGCATGAGTTAATGGGATGGGATGGAAAATGAGGTTGTTTGCATTTCTTATTCTATTCTCTTCGTTAGTATTAGCAGATACGATGATTTACAATGGGTATAACACAAGTGAAACACAAATAGGAAATATGAAATCTGATATGTGGGCTAATGGAGTTTTAATCAAATCATCCTTAACAGATGGACAACCTATAAGTAGAAATGGAACAAATGGAACAAGTAGTGGACAAATTGGTTATCTTTCACTTATAACAATTACACCATCTGGTCCATCTCCACCAATTCCAGTTGTGTATAATGTATCTATACATATCAACATGACAGTAAATCAAACATATTACTCAATAGGTGACACAGTATTAATATGGGCAAACATTAATAAGAACTCAACAATCAATGAAATATGGCTTTTCACTTCCGATGGTAACGCAACTCCATTCACATATTTATTAACTTATAACAAATGGTTTATATATCACAAAGTAACTCAATCACAAGAATACTTAATATCAGTATCTTACGATACAACATATACAGCTACAGGTTTTGGAGATATAGTAGTAACTGTAAATCCAAACACAGTAACCAAAAGTACTTGGGACCAAATCCTAGTAAACTTAGGATTCCTAGGAGCTTCAGGTGGATTAATAATAATCATCATCGTAGTGTTCTTATTTATCCTAATAATCGCAAAGATGTTAATACAAGATAGACTTACACCAAAGCCTCTTGCACCTTTAAACCCTGGTCGAACAAGCAACTTTGGTAAAGTCGGAAGTGCTTCTATGTCAGGACTTAGTGGTATAAGAAACTCAGCAGGTTTCATATTTCAGTTAATATTTACAATAACAACCATAATAATCATTATCGCTATCATCCTCATCGGTCTATATATACTTAGACTCTTACACATATTGTAAATAGTTATAAACAAATAAACAATGTGTTTTGTATTAAACAGCTCGCACATAATCAAGTCGATACCTTTATATAGGTGTAAATGTATATAATAATATGTAAGCCGAGTGCTGAGGAGTGATAAGATGTCAACAGTTTGTACCCTGACGAACACCACATATCAGATGATTGATATGTGCACAGTCATCAAAGTGCTAACCGACCTTTCTTCGTTCATCAATGACGCATTCTCGCCACTGATAACGTTGATGGTGCTCGTGATAGTACTAGGTGCTGTATTGAGCATTGTCGGAGCTATCCTCTTCACGGTCTTCTCTGCAATTAAGGGAAGCTTCGGTGGATGGAGGTAACTCTAACATCAAAGACTAAAGTAGGGTGACATTCAATTGTCACCCTTCCTTTTGTTTTTTCCTTTATTATATTCATCTCTAAGGAGGTATCAAAAATGAATCCAATCAAAGTATTTCCTATCATCCTACTTCTACTCATTTCCTTATCAATCACATCATACGCAGTTTATTGCCCAGCAACTGGAGGTCCAACAGATTGTGCTTATGTTCAGTTCACTCAGCTATCACATTCTGCTGGGACAATGCAAATGCATGTTTTTATTAATCAAACAGGTCACGCATCATATGATTCTTGGTATTCTGGAGATATCGCAAATATAACAATGAGTGATTCCTTTTTCAAAAATGGTTCTAATGATATTTCATTTATTACAGGTACATTTACTATATATTGCAGTGGCGGTCCAAATGGAAGAGATTTATGTTATGGTAATAAAGTAGTTTCTTTAGGTAGCTATCTAGCATGTAATAATACTGATTTTAAAGCATACCAAGCAGGTGGCACTAAAGACAGTGAATGTACTACATATTTAGGTGGAAGTGGATATTCAGCTATAGGTTATCCCACATCTGGTTCTTTATTTTATATATCTAGCATTGGCAATACTCATGTAATAGGACATGTTGGTCGCACAACATGTTTACTAAATGTTATAGCAGCAGACTCAGGATACTATTGGCTCAACAGAGATGACTTAGCGTGCTACGAATGTTATCCAAGTGGTTTGATAGCTTGCGCATCAAATACCACATACGCTTCTAAAAAATGTATAAACCATGTATGGCAAGCATATCAAACATGTGAACAAGGAGGCTACTCACCATGTCTTTTAGCAAATTCATCACTATGTCCATCAGTAACTCCACCAAGTTACCAATTCAACTACACCCAATGTACCAACAATTCACAATGCTTATCAACTCAAGTATGTGGATGTGGTTCAAGTACTAATATATCTGGAATACCAAATGTTATATTATGTAGTACAGTTAACGAAACAGGTTTCTGTCGAAACAAACCAAGCAATCAATGTACAGATGATGTAGAATGTGAATATTCTTATTGTATAAATAAAGATTCTACTGGAGTTGGCACATGTGCTTATCCATGTACTTCAACGAACAACGCTTTTGATGGAGATACATTTTCAAGTTGTGCTTGGGGAACTACATGTGCTTATCCACCTTCTATAGATAATTCAACTGCATCTCCATGGTATGATTCTTATGGTTCTATGAGAGGAATGTATTATGAAAAAATATGTTTAAGTTCATTAGGTAGATTATGTGATAATAATGATGTTTGCTACTCTGAAAATTGTAAAGCTGGTTGTTCTGGAGATTCGAAACGATGTGTAGTTCCAACCTACTCATGCTATTGTAGTTCAAGTGCTGATTGCACAGGAACTACTACAGCATGTGTTACTCAAACAACAACACAACCAACATATTTAACTATAGGAAAGCAAGTATGCATCGCTGGCTTTGCAACAGGTCAATCATGTTCATCATATTCACAGTGTGGTTCTGGAAACTGTCAAAATGGTGTTTGCTGTGCATCTGGTAGTTTATGTTGCAACTCAGATTCCCAATGCAACAGTGAACAAGTATGTTTTACAAATGCTAATTGGGCAGCTTACAACTACTATTACACTTGTAAGTACAAACTTGGCGCTGGAGAATATTGTCAAGAAAACAAAGAATGTATAACATCACCATGTTCAGGAAACTTCTGTTCAGGAACTTTATATGCAACTACATCATATTATACTACCTCACCATCATCATATAGTTCATTACCACAGTACTCAATACTTAACATGACATTAAATTATAAAATACAAGGTGGAAATAATGTTCCAGAACCAACAGTATGTAACTTTTATAATGAAAGCTCTACAACTATAATAGCATCAGGAAGTTGTTTAAGTGGATTTACTATTAATTTAACAAATCTTGGCACTAATAAGTTTAGAGTAACAGCATCTAAATCAGGTTATGAAACACAATATGCAGGTTACATAATAACTAATGTTTATCCAATTGGAAGTTTAAAGGGAAACGGACAGAAATGTAGTGTCTCAAGTGAATGCACAAGTGGAAGATGTGATACTTATGTTGGTGCTGGTGGAACTAATACATATATAACATGTACAAGTAACTCTCAGTGTTCGGATAATGAATGTTTAGGTCTTGAATATAAACAAATAACTCCTACATGTATATCAAATAGTCAGTGCACTAATATATTTGGTTCCGCATATACATGCGATGCTCTAACTGGTAGTTGTAGAAAAGATGGTTTATGTATAGCATCTACTACTATATATCATATATGTTGTGCAAACGATGGAAGTGCTTGTTGTGACCCATACAGCTATTTACCAGAAACACAAAGATGTACCTACTATAACACAATGTGCAATCCATCTACTGCAACATGTTCAATTCAATTAATTCCATTAGGACAAGAATGCAATTTATCAGCTATGGACACATGTGCATCAGGAGGAACCTGCATCGAAACACAAACAAATGCATCTAAAGGAGTCTGTTGCATAGGAAGTAAACAAACAGGTGGAGTTGCAAATTACTGTTGCAATCAAGCATCAGATTGCTTTACCACAGATGGAAATTTATGTAACAGTTATAGATGCGAATTAAAAACAACAATGGCATTTCAACAATGCTCAAATGATGGTATGTGTGATGTTATTCATGGTTATGGTTGTTTACCAGCTAATGGATTATCTTCGGTAGGAATAGTTGATGGCACTTATATTTGTCAAGCATATCCATGTGGTATTGGATTAACTCCATGTTCATTTTGTAGAATTGGAAATACAACTGTTTCAGCAGAACAATGTTCAAATGCAACTCGTTCAATAACATGTGCATTATCTGATACAGCTTGTATAATGTCCGGAGGTATAATTCCTTCTCAACCTCCAGCAACTACAACTTTAGCTCCCGGCGCAGTAAACCCAGAATTTTTATTCCAGCAATTAATCAACTTAGCATTCTACACTTTCATAGTAGCAATACTATTTATGGTAATAGCTTTAGTAGTTGCAGGATTTACATTAGCATATAGTTTAATAAAGAGATAGATTCTCTTGGGTGGTAGATGAAAATGAAACAAATAATATATGTAGCATTTCTCTTTCTTATACTTACAAATATATCCTTCGCCGGTTTAGCAACAAATCCTTATCTAAATGGTGGAACTTTACAAGAAAGTTATTCATGGACAAATCCTCCATCATCATTTCGACCAAATGAAAATACATTAACTCCATATATTATACAATATAATAATGTATCTGATGCAGACAACGTAAAATGTTGGGTGAGATTTGTTTTTAATAGTGTTGTTGCAAATAACTCAAAAACAAGTAGATGGGTATTAACTGGGCATAACGCAAATGGAGTTTTAGATATTCAGGATTTAACTGCTGGAGCTGTTGGTTCTATATTTTCAAGTTTACCAGATAAAGGATACTTTTTCAACGCATATATAGGTGATATAAATTCAACTCCAAATTTTAATTCTCTATGTAATAATAGCGATAATATATTAATATACTTTTATGGTGGCACATCAGATGATTATGCATTAATTGGTTCGACTGATATGTATCCAACACAAATTTCAAACTTAAAATCAAGTATGATTAATAACTATTATATGTGCTTAAATACAACATCTGATGAATATAACTATTCTTTAGTAGATGTAACAAATCCATTACAAGGCAAATCAACTTATATAAATGTAGAAGTAGCTTGTGGTAGAGAATTATTGGTTAACCAATGGTCGCCTATACAAGTTGGTAATAATATTGATTGCTCATTAGGTCTGTGCGCACACGTTTTTCCATATATAACACCACAATCATATATTTTATCTGGTTTAGATAACAAAACAATACAACTTATTTATGGTCTACCTCCATTACCACAAGACCTTGGTTCTCAAATAACAAGAGGTCTTGGTTCAATAGTTACAGGTGTAATTAGTTTTCTTGTCAATGGTTCAACTACTTTCGTTAGAATGATGCCGGAGCCGGTTCCTTCAATAATAAAAATGGTAAGTGTAGTAGTTGACTTCTTTTTTATATCAATTATATTATTTGTTATGTACAAAGTAGCAGTGGCATTTTTATCATTTAGAAAATCATTAAAATCATCACTAACTAAAGCAACTATAATATTTATGCAACTAATGATTTTCTTATTTATAGCAATATCAATGTACTATCTTCTTTCACAAACATTTACATATTGCGCAACAAAATCTGGATTGACAATGTTTGGTTTAAGACAAATTGGAGTTGAACTAGCAATACCTAAATCAATAACAGATATACCAGCAATCGCTTGGGATGTATTGTATGTAGGAGTTATAAATAGTGCAGTTCCAGAATGTCAACAATATTATGCTTCACTAACCAACTCTCAAATACATGTTAGTACAACTATGCCATTGGTTTGCGATACAACAATTCCTCTTGACATAAATAAACCATGTCAATCACTAATAATAAGGTCGACAACAGCATTTTTAATATTATTCATAATAACAATAATCCTTGGAATAATCTGGACCTTATCAATGCACTTATTTAACCGTGTGCAATCCTTTAGTAACAAAGTCCGTGGTCCTGATTACGAAGAAGTAGAAGAAATTGAATGAGCTAGATGTCTCAGGTGATGTAAACTAGAGGTGTAAAAATGAAAATGCAATATATAATTTTGAGTCTACTGTTAATAATATCTCTCGTCTTTTCTCAATCACCTTCAGGCGTTAAGCCATATCCAGGTCAAACACAAGAGCTTGTACCAACCCCCACAAATCCTATAATCCCTCCTATCTTCTGGTGGATTCTCGCAGGTATCCTGTTCCTAGGTTTTTCAGCAGTTGGCTTCCTCATCTTCATCGCTATAATACTATTCATAATTAAAATACTATTCTTCAATAAGCGTGTACCAGAGTTCGAAATCGCAAAGAAAGAGCGTATAAACCGCTGTAAATCTTGGAATGGTTCAAACCTTAACATTGTGCGTCTATTCGGTGATAAGAAAAACGTCCAAGGAACTATCATAGGCTACTGTTCAGGAATAGCAGCAGAGGGAGAGTTTGATTATATCACCTACCACACAGGACTTCCAGGATATCTATTCCTTCTCAAAATGCTTAAAGGACCAAGATTCCAGCTACACATACCTATCATAGACATATGCATTCCACGCGACTTTGTTATACAATTAAAAAATGAAGAACACAGCGCACCAGGTCCAGAAATCTGGTTATATGGTTCAGGTCTAATTCCAGTTCAAAGTGGTTATGAAGGATTAAACACAACAACTATAGACATATCAGAAAGAATTAAAATGGAACAATCAGAACTAGTTGCTCGTGCTCACGGAGAAACAGCATCCTTTGTAGCACGCCTTTCAGAAGAATATTGGGATGCAAAACCAGAAGCCAATAAAAGTAAACCTCCATCATCCAGAGTAAACTCTGGGAAGTGATAACCATGGCAGAACCAGAAAATTTAGCAGATTTAAAAATTGATAAACATGAAGCAAAAGGAACTTGCCTTACCTGTCGCAGAGGATTCTTTGATATCTTCTTCGTGTGGTGTATGCATCCAACACGCCCAGAAGGATATAAAGCTCATAGCCCAGTAGATTCATGTCCAGGATATGAGTTCCTTCTAAAGAATGACTTTAAGCAACTTGCAAGAATATTAACAATCCAAAGAAATGAAAAATATGTAAATCCTTATGTTAAGGATACACCAAATGGAGGGGTTGAAATACATGTCAAGAACAGAATTATCAACGGGAACTGTAGTGGAAGTAGTGGAACCAAACCAGATAAAGTATCTACTGATAGTAAGCTACCTAAACCAAAACAAGGACCTCTGGAAGAAAGAAGTTGATAACCCAGTCTTCTACGAAGAATCAGTTAACACAATTAAGAACTGGTGCAACATGAGCGATGAAGAACTTAAGAAACAATTCCCAAAACTTCCATTTAAAAGATGAAAAAGATGAAAAAACGCAAACATGTATTCATGCCAAGTCAAGATGAAATAAACGAACAAGTTCTCGATTGCATGGACAACATCATGGAAGTAACAGCGCCCTATCATATCGCAATCAGGTATACCGCATTAACAAGAATAATCTTAGATGAGCAACACATCCTAAAACATGGTTATGCCTTCAAAGATGAATTACTCCCAAGAAAAAAAGACCTAAAACCAGTTGATACAACCTCTGTGATTTAAATGCCCGTTCAAATAGAACCAACTCAATTCGTTCAGAGTTTCTTAACTATATCCGAAAACAGTCAGATGTATTACACCAATTCAACAGAGTTCGCTCAACTATTCGCCCTTATGCTTGGAGAAAATGAACAAGCCGATAAAATCCAAAAGATGAAAGAAATAACAAATGAAGATGTTAACGTAGAACTTTATCGCGTAGAATATGACGTCATGAAAAGCATCGCTAACGGAACAGCAAAAATTAAGTATTATAATAAAGATGGTTCAGTAAAAGTATTTTCATCAGACGAGCTCCACAAAGCACTTAAGCGTGTTCGTCTAGACTGCTCAACCATAATATCAACACTTGTAGTTATACACAAAATATCATTCGATATCAAGATGCACCTACCATCAAAGAAGCTAGGTTCAATTAAAAAGGACTTCACACCTCCACGCAAAACGTGGATGGATGGTGGTAATCCATGAGCAAACTAATAAACCCAATGGAGATAATTCAATCATCAAAATCAATAACCCCTGATGCCAATAGTGTCATGAACTTATCTCAAACAGTTAACGAGCTATCCAAATGCGAAAATTTCTCCACATCACCATTCGTTCAATACTTTCACGCAGTGGAACTTCAGAACATAAAAATAGACTTAGTAACCGCTCTTCAAATAGACCTCTATCCCCTCTTAATCCCAGAGATTCAATTCCGTATCAAAACAAATCAAAACATGAACTGGTCCGTCTTTGGCGCTCCAGGCACAGGTAAATCCCTAGGAGGTCTCAGCGTCTATGAACATATCTCACGCTTTACAGGAGTAACCCTTAAAACCAGAAACATGTTCACAAATGGTGCTCTCCTATACAATCGTCTTCTCGATTTATTCCCTCGTGAAGGCAAAAAGAAAGACCTACAAAAGAACGATGTCATCTTTGTCGACGAGAATCCCAGAGACCAAACAGGCTTAGGTTCAGTCCACGCAGCAACCCAGACCACAGAAATGGAAATCCGCATCAGGAAAGCAATGATTCACTTCATCTGGGTATCAACAGTATTACAAGCCAACCATCAATCAACAGTCGTTCTAGAAACATACGACGCAGAACGAGACACAAAGGACATCTGGAAGCTTAAACGCATTCGCTTCCTAGTATACTCACACGACAACGCACTCAGAGGCGCATTAGTTCTTCCCGCTCCAAGTTCAGAAGTAATAGACGCATACACAAAGCACATAAAGGACGAAGGACTTAAATCATTCTTCGCTGGAGAAGTAGACCAACGCTCAGCAATGCTTCGTCAAATCTCAGAAGTATGTATTAAAGACCCAAAATACACAAACCTATCAAACCGTGAACAAAGACTCCAATACATAGATGAAAAGTATGGATACATGCGCCTAGCAGAAGGTCAAAAACACAGAATCCTAGGACTATCAAAACCCATAAAGAAGTCAGCATCAGCATCCGTAAAAACAAAGGACGGTGAAATCGATGAATCCGAACAATGAAGAATCTAAAATATCAATAAACCTAGAAGACTTTAAATCCAAACGCTCAACAACTAGCGTCAAAGAAACAGCACACCGAGCCTTCAAAAGATTTAAAGTAGGTCTATCAATAACAGACTATGAACGCAAACTCATAGAAGTTTATTATCCATTCCTAATCAACAAAGAGTACAACGAAAAACGCAAGGAGGAGGATGCCCGTGATTCATTCCTTTAAATTGATTGTCCTACAAACTATAGATGACATATGGCAACTTAGGTACGCAGTTATCATAATCATCATACTATTAATCATAGCATATTTCATTTCATCAATACTTGATTCATCATCAATGCATTACTATATTAATAAAGGAAACAACACATTTATGTAGGTGATAATATGGGATACATATCAGTAAACAATGGTAAATGGATATACCCAGTTCCTTGGAATACAGGAGTTCATTTCTCTCAGAAACGTCTACAAGAATTCATAGGTCCAGAAGGTATCAAACCAGAAATGAAACTTTCAATCCTTAAACCTAACACCAGAACATTTAAATTGATGGATGGCAATACAGTCACTATTCCTATTACAGGTGGTGAGCAATCTAAATCTCGTCCACGTTATTTAGTCGCCCGCAATGAACCATCTGTATCTTATTCACAAGTAATTAAATCAATAGACCAGCCAACAGACTACTTCAAATATCAGGAACAACAGGAAAAGATTAAACGCAAAACTCAGCGCCAAAAGGAACAGGAGGAAAAAAGAATCCCAGAAGTAAATCACTTCTTCACCTCAAAACAAATTCGAGAAATAAATAAAAAACTTCATAACTATCACAAACCAAAAGCCAAACCACTTCCATTATGGATAAAGTTATCTCCATTATTCATATATAAATCACTTAACAAACCAAAAGTAGAAACATACAAATGGAGTATAACAGGAAATAAAGGCACTGGTATGTCAGATTCTGCATTTAAAGTGTCAGAATTATTGGATATAAAAGAATCAACAAAATCTGAGCAATCAGTTGAACCAGTTATAACTCCACCAACACCAGAAAAGCCAACACCGTTCTGGAAATCAAAGCTCGAACAACTCTCATCCTCAAGCGTTCCAGAAACATCACTAAAAGTAGGTATCGCTCTGCTTCTATTCCTCATCCCCTTAGCATTTATAATAGTAGGAGGCTTTATCTTCACAGCCTTATTTATGCCCGAGTGGCTCGTAGGAGGTGTCGTATATCTTCCTAAAACAGTAGATTCAAATATCGCTTTAGTTAATACCACAAACACAACAACAACTTTCATAATCAATTCAACAGTTCCTTCAAAGCCAGGTAATCAACCAATCATAGTCAACTTACCAACAACCCCAACAAAGCCAATACAAGTAATAACACCACCAGCATCTCAACCATCAACAACCCAACCATCAACCCAACCATCCACACAACCTACACCTCCAATTCAATTCAAAGACCCTAGCGGTAAAGTCCGAAACATAGATGAATTAACATCACTAGTGAAATGGCAAATTAATTCTCAGTGCTACTGGGACTTGCGCGACAAAGGCTTCGGTAAAGGACTCGACGTAGAGTACGCATGCAACTCTATGGACACAGGTCTCTGGATAGAAGCATGCACTTGTTGTAAGTCAATAGGTCGGTGCAAATAAATAAACTTCTAGTACTCTCTTAGCGTTTTCGATGTGCGTATAATAAAACACACGCTAAGACTCTTTTAGCGTTTTAACTGTGTATTTAAATGCACAATATACGTTAAACGCAGAATCTTTATACGTCAATTAACGTATGTACATTTCTATACATAAGCACCTTTATGTCTGTTTATTTATAAGCACTTAAACAAGTCGAAACGTTTATATAGGTCAATGTTTATAATATAAGTATACGATAAAGTAAATAAGGTTTAAACAAAAAAGGTAATATCAATGGGCATAGCCACAACAGTTATGGAGAAGAATCAGCAATTATGGGGTTCAATCTTTAACGCAGGTAAGAATAAAATATTCGGTGGTAAAAAGAAAGCACAACCAAAAGAAAAGCCCCGTCCCTGGAAGCATTGAAGGAGTTAATTAACATGCCAAAGAAACACTATAAAATAATGGTAAAACCAGAAGACGAAGATAAATATGTCGATACAGGAGAAAGGTTCAAAACAAGAGAGGAAGCATCAACCTTTGAAGGTATCGAAGGTATCGCAGGTCTTGGAGAACAATACAAAGTAGAGAAAATTAAATCACGCAAATGGAAATATGGATGAGTGGGAGTCTAAACAATAAAAGGTGACAAAATGAAACCACATGAATCAAAAAGAATAAATAAGTTGTTGGAAATAAAGAATCCATTAAATATGGACAAAGTAAAGAATCTCCATAAATCGTCACATGGAAAACATAAGCACATGAATTGGACATTTGGATAAAAGGAAGTATTAACATGTCAACATATCACAAATGCCCTCACTGCGGAGGACAAGCCATCTATGGAGATATGGGTTATAAATGCATGTCATGCAACAAAGAATTTCTCCCCTTCGCAGACCATACCCTCCTACTCCCATCCGATAAACCAAGAAAGTGGTCCAAAGGGTGATTATAACGACAGAGCAAAAACACACCTCTGGTAATCCAGACTCAAGAAGCAATTGGCAACACAAGCATGAACAAGCATTACATTTAGGAAGTCTCGAAAAAGATATGCGCGACTTATCCTTCAAGCTTTCACAAACCAAGTCAACCAAAGAATTTATAGAAACAGAGGAACAATACAACCAAAAGCTTGATGATTATAAGCGTCTAAGGAAACAAGTCGAGCAAGAAGAAAAATCCGAAGGTATCCCCTATGCCCCTTAAAGGTGATAAAAATGTCAGATGAAGTACACACAACTGGACAATATGAATCTAGAGGCAAACGTAAAAATATTTATGATGTTTATAGACTCGATGTAGACCCTTTTGGCAAACAAAAATCACAATGGACTAAATGGTATGATTTAAGAGCTTCAGATATTAAAGAAGCAAAAAAAATTGCTAATGAAGAAAAATATAAAACAAAAGTAAAAAAAGCAGACGATGAAGATTATTTAGAATCAGAACACTACGATGATTAATATGCCCCTTAAACCCAAATACCAGAAGATATACGACAACATGGTTCACGAGTATGGACCAAAGAAAGGTCGTCAAATCTTCTATGCGTCCGCCAACAAGTATGGCTGGGTTTACGATTATTCATCAAATCGAGCAAAGAAACAAAAATCCAAAAAATGGAAATATGGATGATAACAATGACAAAACAAAGATACCATCACAACCAACCAGAATCCAGAACAAAGAAACAGTTTAAAGAATTATATAAAAAAGAAGCACCAATAACATATGCTGTTTTAACTAAAGAATATCCACACAATGTTGTAAAAGACGAAGAAGGACAGTGGGAATGGTCAGATAAAAATGTAAACCGTGGTGGATTTAATAAAATAGAAAACCAGGAAATGTTTGTTGATGAAAAAAAAGAACATCCATCCTTCACCAACTCACAAGTCAGACAAATCGTTAAAGACCATCTCGCAAAGAAGCACGGTGAAAAAGCAGTTGAAGAAGCTGAAGAAGAAGATAATTTATAAGGTGATAACCATGAGCATACTAAAACGCAAAGGAGACATAGTAACATCAAGAGAACCAGAATCCAGAGGTAAAGGCAAAGTTGTTGGTAAGCTGGCAATTCCAATCAAACCAGGTTACCACATGTACGAAGGAAGTGACTACATATTCGATGAAGAAACTAGGAACCAAATATCCCAGGAATATCAAAAAGAAAAATCAGAATTTCCAGAACTTCCTCCAGTAGATTCATATAATCGAGCTCGCAGAAAAATCCTTAAAGAAAGAGGCTTAGAGCTCTACGAGTAACCAGGTAATATCAATGTCAGAACCCAAGCAAGCATTTCATCACAGAACCCCAGATTCTAGAACCTCTACATCAAGTGTTGAATCTAAAAATAAAGACAATCAAGAACTACCTACTCCTGCTTGGGTAAGAGAACATAATTTGGAGGATATACCCCCAACCAATGAAGAGAAACCAAAAATGAAAGTCATTAAGACCAACAAAAAAGCTGACATATCAGACATAAGAGAACTATCAAATGCCCCAGAAGATGTAGAGGTAGAATCCATTAAGAGTTGGATAGAACATCACAAAAACACTAAAACAAAAGCTGAACATGATAAGCAAGATGCAGCTCAAATTATAGCTAGACATCTAGATGAAGAAAACAAACAGAAAGAACAAGAAGCTAAAACCGCTGAAGACTTTATAGTTGCAAAAACAAAGGAACCAGCATCAAAATGGCGATATGCTTATGGAAAAAATTCATATCTTCCACACGCTCATGACAAGATAGGTAGAGCCTTTTATTACATTATGGACCAAGGTGACGAAGGAGCAGATATAGATGTAATAACAGGCAAAGCATTTTTAACCAATGAAGAAAAGAAACTTCCAGACCGTGAGCGATATGCGTTAATGACAACTAAAAGAGAAAGAGCAGTTGAAAAAGGTTTAATTAAAACATTTGATGGCAATTCAAATTTCGGCAACTCCGAACTTAGATGGCAACGTCAGTTCAATGGCAATGCAAATGAAGACAGAAACCAAAGACCAAATGATTTAATAATTAAAAAAGGCAATCGCTTATTTATCAACAAAACTTCAGAAGGATATGAGAAAGCTTTAGCCGCTAGAAAAGCATTAGCTGAGTCTCGCAAAGAATGGTTATCAAAACAACAAGAACTCCAAAAACAACAAGTTGAAACAGACAAAATGGAAAAGCAACACGCAGCTACAGTAAAGAAACTAGCATTAGAACAAATTCACAAAGAACAAATACAAGAAGAATACGAAAGAAAGAAACGTCTAAAACCAATAGGTGATTAAAATGACAGCATATGGAACACATGGAAAAGAAACAATCCACACAAGAGGCATTCCAGATTCAAGAGGTAAAAAGATAAGAGGTGAAGACCAATTCTTAGATTTAGTTAAGGAAGATAGTTCCCATTGGTGTGCAAATTGTGCTAGTCCAACATACGATGACTGGAAATATGATTATGATGAAATGAATGATAAAGAAAAACAAAAGATGATTAAATATTCATTAAAGAACAAAAGAAAAATCTTTGAAAGGTGATTAATATGTTGAGACAAAAATGTCCTCGCGCTCCTCGCATTACCATGCGCTCCCCATCAATGGGTCGCAGTAAGGCAGGCTTTAAACCAAGAAATAAAAAATGGAGGTAGATGAATATGATGGGCAGTATCCACAATCCCTTTGAACATGGTATTCAGAATCCAAACAAAGGACACAAAAAGCATAAAGGACACAAAGGTCATGAAATGCATAAACCTCACGAAAGCACACACGCCCCAGGAGGAGACATCCCTCACCTAGGCGGAGAAATGCACATGCCACACGATGTATACGCAAAAGAGAAACATATGAAAGCAAGACCCTGGAGTCATTAGTTACTCATCTAAGGTAATGACCATGAAATCACCACGTGTTAATAAACCAAAGTTTCCAATAAAGAATCGCCCTACTTCTAAGCAAGTCAAAACCCGTGGTGTTCCAGACATGCGAGAGCCTTCTATGAATGCATCCAACATGAAAGAAATAAACAACTCATTCACAATGGACCATCTACCAACACAGGAAAACAAATACAACACTGGTCCTCCTTCAATGAATGAAATGGTAGATATGAAGGAACCCAACATGTTATCCCTACACCCAAAAGAGAAAACTTTTGATGAATATAGTCATCCTTACTTTATTGAAAAAACAGAACAAGAAACAGTCTTGGACCGCACCTCCAAACACGGCACAATCTTCGACAGCATTCAAATGCGAGATGACCCAGTTAAAAAGATGGAAAATGGTTTCATGCCAGAGTACGTAGAACCAGGTTCACTCATGTCACCAAAGAAAGGTCATTCTCATAGAGTCAAATCACAAATGCTTAACTTCGGAGCTCTAGATAAAGCAGCCGACGCAGTTGCTAAAGATGTATCACAAGGCGCCAAGCAAGTATCCATCACCAAATCAGAACTCAAACGCACTGGACAAGGTATCAAAGATGTAACAACCTCAGGACCAGTTTATAACATACCTAAACACATAAGAACTCCTAAAGAAATAGAACTTGAAGTTAAACAACAACAAGGTGTTATCACAGAACAAGAACTAATGGACCTTCGCAGACGACAAACCGATAGAGTAGTTTCAGAAGCAAAAGAAAAAGAAGCTAGACAAATTAAGAAAGAAGGAATACAAGAACTCATAGGACCCACAGGTATCAAATCTCTAGAACCATCCAAAGAAGACTTAGAACATATGAAGAGCCGTGGTCTCAAACCAGAAGACCTCTACGTTAGCGATAAGTCCCCAAGGTTCAAAGAAAAGTATGAACCAATTGAAGTTCGTGTTGAACAAAAAGCATCAAAGAAAATGCAAAAACAGCAAGTAAAAGAAGATAACAAAGCAATGCGCGAAGCCGACAGAGAACGCAGACACAAAGAACTATTAGCCGTTAAAATCAAAAATATAGAAGCTAAAGACATCAAAAAAGAAGAAGCCAAAGAAACTGAAAATATAGTTTCCGACATTAGTTCCTTCCAATCTCAATCCCAAAAGTCTATCGATAGAGAATTCGAGGAACAAAAACAATTAAATAAGTCTAAACAGAAAGCAGTTAAAGAAGAATATATAAAGCATAAGATGTTCAATTTAACAAAAGACCCAAAATATCTTTTGCTCGACAATAGAAAACTTCGTGAAGAATACATTCGAGAACAATTTGGTACTCACGACACTCAAGACCCAATAGTTGGAGTAATAAATTTAAATAATTCAGACCTAACAAGAATGGCAGTTATAACTTCAGAAAACAGATACAACAAAATACAGAAGCAACCAACCAAATCAGAACTAGAATCAAAAGGTCTAGTCTCAAAAGCAACATCAACAAAATTCAACACAAAAGATTTAGATATATATAGAACCTACAGGGAGGATTTAAAACACACCAATCCAACTCTTAGTAAAGAACAAATCGACAAATTAACTATAGACCATTTTACCCCAAAATCAAAAGAACCAACACCAAAAGTTAAATCATCAAAAAAGTTCAAAATTCCAAAGGTCGAAGAAACCTCATCCAAAGATGAGCAACGTGTATAATCAAGGTGATAAAAATGTCTAAATATATCAAAACTCACAGATACCCAGACTCAAGAAGCGAAAAAAGAGCCATGTATGAACGAGTAGGTTTGATACAGAATGAACATATCGTGTGCCCTGTATGTCACATGCATTTTGATAATGATGTAGACTTTAGAGAACATTATGGGGACAAACATTCAAGGTGATATAAATGACAAAAATGAATTTATCAAAAAGAGCAAAGAAGGCATATGCTATAAAACAACTTCGAACAACAGGTATATCAGACAACAGAGTTCCAGGTAAACATCACGAAGGCAGTTACCCAGTATCACGATTTCCATCAAGAGAAGCAAATAGAAAACTAGAGAATTTAGGTGGAGTAGTGACTCATACAGGAGGCAGAAAGCAGATATCAAAACCCCAGCGATATGACACATACGGCAAAGCAATTCACCCCGCTGGAATAGCTCATGACATTGAATTTAAACATCGTCTCACAAAAGAACCTCTAGAAAACATTAAAGCTCCAGACAGAATAGAACGCACAACATGTACTTTATGTAGAGATAAATATAAAGATTCAGAACAAGAAATAAATAAACATAATGTAATAATTCCTCGTTTAGTTAATGCGCAACTAGATGAGGAATCTTACGCATTGCTAAAAGCAAAAAAAATGAAACGTCCAAAAGTATTAAGATACCCAGATGAACCAGCTAAAAATGCTGGTTTATTCTTCTGTCCAAAATGTGAAAAGAGAGAACATCTTGTAGATGAAATTATAGAAAGAGAGGAACACTATGTTCCAGATGAAAATAATCCAGGACTATACATACCAGATGAAAAACCAAAGTTAAAAAGAGCAAACAAACCATTATTACTAGTGTATGATAAATACGTCGACCCAGACTACAAAGGACCATACCCAGCTGTAATCATGGACTACGACCCAGAACGCACAGGTCCAAAACAATCTTACCACATATCCCAACAAAAACCAACCAAACATGAAACAGAAACTGCAATGGCTAAGGAAAAAGAACTAGCAAATTTAGAACCAACAGAATTAACATCTACAATAAATAAGAAGCATGAACAAGAACTAAGAGCATTTTATGTCGCACATCCAAACAACAAACAAGCCAAAGAGGAACTAGACCTCATACAACTACAAAAAGAACAAGCGATAGTATCACCACCCACACATACACCTAAAAAAGTTGCAGGTAAACATGTATCAGAAGAAGAAGGATATGTATTCAATCCAGAAGACTTTAAAACAAAGAGTAGTGTCAAACACAAAAAGGTTTCATTCAAACTTGGTTCCCCAGAAACAGAAGAACCTGAAAGTAAAGAAATTAAAGAAATTAAAAAACATCTAACCGACGAAGAAAAAGCAAACATTCCATTAGAAGTAGCCGAAAAAGAAGAAGACGAAAAAGTTGAATAAAATGTCAGACAACAATGTATATACACATCTAGACCCAGAAAGCCGTTCTGGTACACCTACATCAAAAAATAAATCCATGCAAGAAGATGAAATGTTAAACGACATATCCCAGAAAGTTCACTTCGTGAAGCAAACACCAACCGAGCAACCACCAGTTCCCCAACAACCAATCGTCCAAGAATCACAAGAACCAGAACCTAAAGAACAAGAAATGACACTTCATGAATATTGGATATTACAATCTCAAAAACCAAAATATAAAGAATGGAAAAAACAATATCAAAAAGATTATTACCAAAAAAACAAAGAACATTTAGATGAATATCAAAAAGAATACAATATTCGTCCAGAAGTAATAGAACGAAAGAAAGAAATTAATAGAAAATATATGAAAGAATATAATCAACGTCCAGAAGCAATAGAACGAAGGAAAGAATATAATCAACGTCCAGAAGCAATAGAACGAAGGAAAGAATATAATCAACGTCCAGAAGTAATAGAACGAAGGAAAGAATATTTTAGTCGTCCAGAAGTAATAGAACAAAAGAAAGAATATATAATAGAAAAAAGGCACAAACAACGTCTTGCGTTAGGTGCAATTTCACTTCCAAAACCATCACATATACTTCACACAAGAAATACATATATTTACACAGATAAAGAAACTTATGATAAAGCAGTTGAACTGAACAAACAAGTATTACCAGGTCGCAAAAAAACAATACTATTCAGAGACCCAACAATTGAATCTGAAGTTAGTAAAGAACGGGCACGAAAATATAGGAAACGCCCAGAAGTAAAAGAACGAAAGAAAGAATATTATAGTCGTCCAGAAGTAAAAAAACGAATAAACGAATACAAGAAAGAACGCAGGAAACAATTACGCAAAGAACAACAATAAATAGGCGATTCAAATGTCAGAACAAAAATACCATCACAACACACCAGATTCAAGAAATGAATTAACTAAACGTGGTTATATTTCAAAACCATCAAAAGAAGAATCAGAACAAATGATGCATGATATTGCGTCTTTCGAACGAACACAAATTCATCATCCAGAAAAGTTTCAACCTCCTAAAACAGAATTAATCGATCTTAATAAAAGAACAACAACTGAAAAATATCCAGGTGGTTTCCCAGAAGGATTTGTACAAACAATAAAAAACGAATTAATGATTAAACAAGGAGAAACTCCTGATGAAGATATACTTCAAACCCATGGTGGTGGTTCTGGAGAATCTAAAAAATTAGGGGGTGACAGTATAGATATAAACCCAAAAACACATCCAACAATAGTTGGTGATAGTACCACAAAAGAACCATATGAAGAATTAATGAAACAACGACATGGAAAAAAATATAAGTTAGTAGTGATTGATCCTCCATGGGGCAAAGCTCAAGCTAGAAGATATTATAAAACCAAACAAGAAAGATTTG
>Ga0209777_10001524_pt1 | contig 33052 bp, 22 predicted proteins | sample FrelakmetHBP12HB_FD_187147 | JGI IMG/M metagenome (GOLD analysis project Ga0209777, IMG submission 187147) | Freshwater lake sediment microbial communities from the University of Notre Dame, USA, for methane emissions studies -HBP12 HB (SPAdes)... | ecosystem: Environmental > Aquatic >... | reverse complement strand
TCTCAGCGTCTCGACGTGCCGGCGGACGAGGTCGGCGCGGGCGCCCTCGAAGCGAGCCGCGACCTCCGCGGCCGTGAGCGGCTCGGCGGCCAGGGCGTCCTTGATCGCGGTGATCTGCTCGACGGCGGTGGAGGGCCAGGCGGGCTTGGGGACCAGCTTGGCCTTCTTCGCCGCGGCGGGCAGGGCGAGTTCCGGCGCCGGCGCCTCGGTGCCCGTGCCGAACCGCGGGACCTGGTATTCGGGGCGGAGCCAGCGGACCTTTCCCGCCTTCTCCTCCCGCACCCGCTCGTCGTGCAGGGCCACCAGCCGCTCGAGGATGATGTCCCTCGGCTGCGGCCACTCCCACCCGTACGCCTCGGCGACGAGGGCGTCGAGTTCGTCGTGGAGGTCCTTGAGGACGCCGCACGCCGCCAGCGTGTGGACCGCCTGCTCCTTCTTCGTGAGCACCTCTCCAGAGCGCAGCTTCTCGACAACGTTGTACATCCCCGTCATCGTGACCCGCTCGTCGCGCTCCAGCGCCGCTTTCCGGTGCGCATCGAGCCGCTCAGCCACGCCGGTGATCTTGGCGCGGAGCGCCTTGGGGGGATCGGGGAACGGGAACGGGTCGAAGCAAAGGGTCTTGTTGTAGCGCGGGCGGTCTTCCAGCGTGCCGCCTGCGGCGAGAGCCCAGGTAGCGTGGATGGACGACGAGAGAGCGCCGAGCACGAAGGCATCGTCGGAGGCGATGCAGACGAGGGTACCATCTGGAGCAGTTGGCTGGTCCAAGAACGTGAAGAACCTATGTTTGGACACCTCAAGCGTCGCGACGTAGCGCGAGACCCCAGCGAGTGCCTCGCGAAGTTGACGACGAGGCTCGGCGAAGCGCCACCACAGGCGAGCGTACGCGGCGCGTGGGTTGGCAATCCGCTCTGGCTTCACGCGGTCCCGCACTCGGTCATACAACAGCGGGTATTCCCGCGCCTCCTCCTCCGTCCTGAGGGCGAAGTCCAGCAGGAACACCCCTCGGGATCGCGCGGAGAGATCCCTGCCGTTGCGGTACGGCCTAACCACATCGGAATTGCGGGAGTCAGCTCTCAGGAGAAGCGCACTCTCTTCGCTGGACAGCACGAAACCCTCGCCAACCAGCTTGTACCCCTGCGAGGACAGACCGCTCGCCGCCCGGAGGCCCTCCTTCGCCGCAGCTGCAACGTCCGCAGAAGCAGACAGATCCGAATTGAGTCGGCCGACGGGAATCTCGCGGACAACCTGCGCGGCATCGTCCACGATGACCAGTCGCGCCACCGCGCTCGCTCCCGCCATGACCGTCATCGCCACGCGAATGGCAGCGCTCCCAGCCTCGTCTATCCAAGGGTGATCGGCGACAGCCCAAACCACTCTGGCCCCTGCCGCGACTGCGGCCTCAATCACCTCTCGGTTCTTGCTATGTGTAATTGAGTTCGTGGTGATCAAGCCCGCGCGCATCGTCCGCCCAGTCGCTACCTCGAGCGCGGCGCGGTGCCACCAAAACATCACATAGTCGGTGCTGTCTCCAAGTTGTGGGTAGACGCTTCGGAGTGCATCGACGTAGCCGTCTCCGAACGTGTCTCGCTGCCGCTTTTCACCCACGTACGGCGGATTCCCCACGATGAAGTCCGCCTGCGGCCACTCCGCCGGCCGAGCATTCTCGTAGGTGAAGTAGTGCAGGATCGCCTCGGGGTCGGGCACCAGCGCGCCCGTCACCGGGTGCCGCAGGCGCGGCGTCGGGTCCGGACGAGCGCGCGAGGGGTCCTCGCCCACCCGGTCGTAGGCCAGCACCGCGTCGCGGCACTCGAGCGTCCCCGTGTCCTGGAGGATCGGCTCCGGCGGCTGCACGTCGTGGTGCTCCCGCCAGAACTGGTGGTAGCCGATCCACAGCGTGAGTTCTGCGATCTCCCGCGCCCACGCCTTGATCTCGATGCCGTGGAACTGCCCCGGGCCCACCTCCTCGAAGCGGATCTCGTGGCGCCCCGTGATCTCCTCGATGGCGCGGATCACCTCCAGTTCGATCCGCTTCACCAGGTGCATCGTGACGTAGAGGAAGTTCCCCGAACCGCACGCCGGGTCGAGGAACCGCAGCCCCCGCAGCCAGCCGTGGAAGTCCCGCAGCCGCTGCTCCGCCTGCGCCACGTCCTTCGGCTTCCCGCTCTCCCGCAGCTGGAGCACCTCCGCCTGCACCGCCGTCCACCGCTCGCGGATCGGCTCCTCCACCGCCGGCCGCACCACCCGCTCCACGTACGCCCGCGGGGTGAACTCGGCGCCGAGGCGGTGGCGCTCCTCGGGGTCGAGGGCGCGCACCAGCAGCGTCCCGAAGATCGAGGGCTCGACGTGCTGCCAGTCGGCGCGCGCCGCCTCCAGCAGCAGCCCCAGCGCCTCGCGCGAGAGGGGCAGCGCCTCCGCGTCGCGGAAAATGTGGCCGTTGAAGCACAGCAGCTTGTGGAGGAGGAACCGCTTCCCCTCGTCCATCGCGTGCCACAGCTCCTCGGCGAGCGGCACGAACTCCGTGGGGTCGGCAAGCGCCACCTGGTCGAGGACTTGCCGGAACGGCTCGTCGGCGAGGAGCCCGATGTCCTCCGCGAACATCGTGAAGACGCACCGCATCACGAACTTCGCCACCCGCTCCTGCCCGTAGCCTTGGCTTTCCAGGTCCGCGGCCAGGAGCGCGAGCCTGGCGGCGAGTTCCTTCGTGACCGCGACCGCCTTGCTGCGCGGGTCGCGGACGGCGGGCTGGGTCCAGATGTCGCGGAGGAGCGCCACGGCGTCTGGCTGATCGGCCAGGCGTGTGAGGTCGAGCCGGCGAGCGGCGCTGTAGCCGCCGTAGTCGCCGTGCCACCGGTCCCACACCAGCAGCGTCTTGCCGACGTCGAGGACGAGGAGGTAAGGCGGCTGGTTGCCGGGGAGCTGGCTCGCGTAGCCGCGGACCTGACCGAAGGCCTTGCGCAGGATGACGTCGTTGGCGCGGCCGGGCTCTTCGTCCTTCGCCTCGAGCGCGAAGTGGCCGGCCTTGAAGAGGTCGATGCGGTTGACCGACTCGGTGCCGTCGCGGTTCACCACGCGCACCGAGAACTCGAACTCGTAGCCGGTGCCCGCGGGGCGCGGCGGCTCGACCTCGAGCGCGGCGCACAGCTCGACGAGGTAGAGCTGCGCGTTGGCGCGCTCGGCCGGGCTGGCCGTCGCCCAGCGCTCGGCGAGAGCCTGGAGCTTGGCAGGGATGCTCACGAGTCCCGAGAATATGGGCCGCCGGGGTGAGGGCGCCAGAGCGGACGGGCCGGGTGCCGGGAAGAAGCCCGCGTGGAATCGCTCCCGAAGGCACGGAAGTGGTCCGCACTCCACGGCCATCCGCTGCTAGCCTGGCCGCACGGTACGGAGCAGCTGCGAGCGCATGCGTCCCGGCCCTCGGGCTTGCCAGGGTTCCAACCGGTGTGGTGCCGGCGTGGCGAAACTGGCAAACGCATCAGCCTCACAGACTGCCGGGCGCAAGCCCTTGCGGGTTCGAATCCCGCCGCCGGCACCCGCCGTCTGCCCCATTGACTCGGCGACCCCGCCGAGCGTATCCTGCCTAGGTCTGTGAGGCTGCAGTGGCCAGTTCCGCTGCGCCACGAGAGCCGAGGGGCGATTGCTCCTCGGCTCTCGCTGCTTGCACACCGGAGGCAGGTGGCAGCGTCGCGGGCGCAAGGAGCGGGGGTACGCCGGGCGAGGAGCGGGCGCCGTGCGAGCGGAGCGAGCCGTGCGGCCGCCCGAGCCCGCCGTGCCCCCGCGACGCGGCGCCCGCGGCACGCACGCCGTCAGCGGTACACGGCCCCTACCGGAACGGGTTCACCGCCTTGAGGCCCGGGAACCTCGCGAAGTCGCGGTCGAGGGTCCACAGCTCGCTCACGCCGTGCTCGGCGCACAGGGCGGCGACGTGAGCGTCAAAGGCCAGGTTCCCCGACGCGTCGCCGGCCAGCACGAGGCGCTCCAGGTGGGCGGCGTGGCCCGGCCCCTCGCCGAGGAGCACGAGCACGGGGGATCCGAACAGGCCGAGGAGGTCCTCGACCGCGCGGCCCAACGGCGTGGGAGGCCGGAAGACACGCCGGTGGGTGACGACGCGGAGGAACTCGTAGACGCACGGCCAGGGGAGCGCCCACGGCTCGCGGCCGGTGGCCAGCTTCTCCAGGAGGCGCCGGGCAGCCGCATGATGGGGCAGTTCGGCGCGGCGGGCGGCGAGCAGGATGTTGGTATCGAGGGCGATCACGCCCGGCCGTCCAGCACGTCGTAGAGGGCTTGCCGGTCGTTGACGTCCACTCCCGGCAGCAGCCGGCCCTTCTCGACCCGCCAGCGGAAGTGGTAGGCGGGCTTGGGGGATCCGTCGAGGTGGAGCCGCAGCGCGCGCGTGACGATCTCCCGCAGCGGGACGCCCTCCTCCGCCGCGCGCTGCTTGGCTGCGCGGAAGAGCGGGTCCGGGATGTCGATGGTGGTTCGCATGCACATAAACATATCTTTTGTGACATAGATATGCTAGGCGCCGCGGCGGCGCGACGAGCGGGGGTAGGCTGGGCGATGGGTCACGGGCGAGGAGGCGGGGTTCCTGCGCGCGACGCCGGGCGCCGTGCGAGCGTAGCGAGCCGTCCGACCGGCGAGTGCGCGGGAGCCCCGCCGACGACGCCCGCGCGTCGGCACCTACCGCCCCGCCCGGTCCAGGCTCCGGTACTGCACCGCCTCGCTGACGTGCGCCGGCTCGATGCGCGGAGCGGCGGCGAGGTCGGCGATGGTGCGCGCCACCCGCAGGATGCGGTGGTACGCCCGCGCGGACAGGCCGAGGCGGGTGACCGCGCTCCGCAGCACCGCGTCGCCCCCCTCGCTCAGGGCGCAGTGGCGGCGCACGTCGCGGGGGCCCATGTGGGCGTTGGCGAAGATCCCCGGCCGGGCGGCGAAGCGCTCCTGCTGCAGCACCCGCGCCCGGTCCACCCGCTCCCGAACGGCGTCGCTCGGCTCCCCGCGCGCGTCGCCGCGCAGCTCCTCCGGACGGACGGCGGGCACTTCCACGTGGAGGTCGATGCGGTCGAGGAGGGGCCCCGACACGCGGGCGAGGTAGCGCCGCACCTCCTCGGGGCGGCAGAGGCAGGCCCGGCCGGCGTCGCCGGCGTGGCCGCAGGGGCACGGGTTCATCGCCGCGACGAGGAGGAGGCGCGCCGGGTAGGTGAGGGTGCTCGCCGCCCGGCTCACCGTGATGACGCCGTCCTCGAGTGGCTGGCGGAGCGCCTCGAGGACGTTGGCGTGGAACTCCGGCAGTTCGTCGAGGAAGAGGACGCCGCCGTGGGCCAGGCTCACCTCGCCGGGGCGCGGCACGGCGCCGCCCCCGACGAGCCCGGCGTCTGAGATGGTGTGGTGAGGTGCGCGGAACGGCCGGCGGGTGATGAGCGCTTCGCCGTGCGGGAGGAGCCCCGCCACCGAATGGACGCGGGTCGTCTCGAGTGCTTCGGCGAGCACCATCCGCGGCAGGATCGTGGGGAGGCGCCGCGCCAGCATGGTCTTCCCGCTCCCGGGCGGGCCGATGAGGAGCAGGTTGTGGGAGCCCGCGGCGGCGACCTCGAGCGCCCGCTTGGCGTGCGCTTGCCCCTTCACCTCCGCGAAGTCCACGTCCCCCGGGAACGGCGCGTCGAACAGCGCGGCCACGTCCACCCACGCCCGCTCGAGGGGCGGTCCCCCGCCCAGGTGGCGGAGCACCGCGGCGAGCGAGGCGGCGGCGCGCACGTCGAGGCCCTCGACGACCGCCGCCTCGCGCACGTTAGCCGCGGGAAGGACGACCGCACGCGCCCCCGCGGCCCGCGCCGCCAGCGCCATCGAGAGCGCGCCCCGCACCGGCCGCAGCACGCCGTCGAGCGCCAGCTCCCCGCACGCCACCACACCCTCCAGCGCCTCCGCGCGCACCTGGCCGGAGGCGGCGAGCACCGCGAGGGCGACCGGGAGATCGAGGGCGGAGCCGTCTTTGCGGATGTCGGCGGGTGCCAGGTTGACGGTCACGCGCTGCTGCGGAAAGGTCAGCCCGGCGTTCTGGATCGCGGCCGCGACCCGCTCCTTCCCCTCACGCACCGCCCCCTGCGGCAGCCCCACCGTGGCGAACGACGGGAGGCCAGCGGCGATGTCGGCCTCCACGTCCACCAGGTAGGCGTCGATCCCGAGGAGGGCGGCGGCGGTCACGCGGGCGAGCACGCTCCACGGTACCCGCCGCCGCCCGCACCGCTGAACGGCGCCAACGCAGGCCGGAGCGCCCTATTGCGGCCCCGCCTGGCAGCTCCGCCGGGCGGCGGCGCGGCGGCCGCAGCGGCTAGCGGCCCACCGGCAGGCCGCGCGCCGGCCCGGGGCCCGCAGTTACGCCGGTTTCACGGGCGGCTGGACCTTCAGGAGCCTCCCCACCACGATGTAGAGCACCCAGGCGATGATGACGAAATCCACCGCCGCCCCGAGGACATCGCCGACGGCGAGCGCCGCGTTGCCGCGGAGCGGAATCTTCCACAGCCGCCACTCGCCGCTCGGGAGGATGACGCCGAGGATGGGCATGAAGATGTCGGCGACGATGGCCGTCACGAGCTTCTGGACGGCGCCGCCGATCACCACGGCCATCGCCAAGGCGAGGGCGTTCGTCTCCTTCAGGAACCGGGAGAACTGCTGCAGGACGGACTCGGCCACGGGATCTCCTTGCGCTGAGGGTCTGAAACGGGCGCCAGGGCGAACGGGGACTAGATACCGCGTCGCCCGACGCGGAGCAACGGGGTGCCCGGAGCCGGGCGCGTCGCCGCCAGCAGCCGCTTCCGCTCGGCCGCCGGGAAGCGCTCGATGGCATAGCGGAGCGTGGTCCGCGGAACGGCCTCACCGTGCTCGAGGAGAAATCGCCTCAGACGCGCGGCATCCGTCTTGCCCGCCTCGCGCAGCAGCCACCCCGTCGCCTTGTGCATCAGGTCCTCGCCGTCGCCGAGCAGCGCCTCGACCACCTCGTACGCCTCGTCGAGGTACTTCCCGTGGCGCGCGAAGGGCACCAGGGGCACCACGCTCATCCGGCGCACCCACATGTTCCGCGACGCGCTCCACCCGACGAGCTCGCCCACGAGCGCCGGGAACCTCTCGAGCAGCGGCGAGACGACGTTCCCCGCCATGGAGTCCACCGAGGCCCAGTTATCGAGGTAGCCGGCGGCGAGCCAGCGCTGCACGCGGTGCAGGAGGCACGCCTCGTACACCTTCGTGTAGCGTCCGAGGAGCGCCGTGCCGATGCCGCGGATCTCCATCTCCCGGCGCCGCACGCACAGCTCGGTGAAGGCGACGACGTCCTGGAGCGCCCAGCTGTCCCGGACCCGCTCGTGGATACCGGCGAGGATCTCCCTTACGCGCGCCGACTTCACCCCGATGACGCGCACCTGCTCGTGCGGCTTGAAATAGGAGAGGAACTGGCGCGCGGCTGCCGGGTCCGCCTCCGCCGCGAGGGCGCGAGCGGCCTCCCGGAGGAGCACGGCTGCGGCGGGCTTCTGGCCTGCCCCGCCGACGCTCGCCGGGCGCTTGGCGGTGAACCTATGGCCGGCCTTAGATTGCCGGGGTCCTCTGCGAGGCTCGCCTGTGTTCATCGGTCACTTCGCGGTTGCGTTCGCGGCCAAGAAGGTATCTCCCCGGACCTCCCTCGGCACCCTCTTCGTGGCAGCGGGGTTCCTCGACCTCCTCTGGCCGATCCTGCTGCTCCTGGGCATTGAGCACGTCCGCATCATCCCAGCCGGCAACGCCTTCCTGCGGCTCGACCTCTACGACTACCCGTGGAGCCACAGCCTCGCCACCTCGCTCCTGTGGGCGGTGCTCTTCGGCGCGCTCATCCTCGCGCGGTCGCGGGACGCGTGGGCCGCCATCGTGGTGGCCGCCACGGTGCTGAGTCACTGGATGCTCGACTTCCTCACCCACCGTGCGGACATGCCGCTGTGGCCGGGCGGGCCGCGCGTCGGCCTCGGCCTCTGGAACAGCGTCGGCGGGACGGTCACCGTCGAGGGCCTCCTCTTCGCCGCCGGCGTGTGGCTTTACTACGACGCGACCCGTCCCCGCGACACCTTCGGCCGCGCCGGCGCCGCGGCCTTCGTGGCCTTCTGCGTGCTGATCTACGCCCTCAACGTCACTGGCCCGCCGCCCCCCAACGCCTCGGCGATGTCCGCCGTGGGCCTCTTCGCGTGGCTCTTCCCGCTGGCCGCGTGGTGGGTGGACCACCACCGGGAGCCGTTCGAGCCGCCGTACCCGGAGCCCCGCCCGAGTTAACGGCGCGCCCCTCTCATGCGTACTAGGTGGAAGACGCCTCTCGGAGCACGTGATTGTTCATCGGGCACATGGCGGTGGCGTTCGCCGCCAAGAAGGCCGCGCCGCACACCTCCCTCGGCACACTCTTCCTCACGGCGGGGTGGCTCGACCTCGTCTCGCCACTCGTCCTCCTCGCCGGGCTCGAGCACTTCTCCATCGCCGTGGGGGACGCGGCGTTCACCGCCCAGTCCTTCAACGACTACCCGCTGACGCACAGCCTGGTGGCCACGCTGGTCTTCGCCACGCTCGGCGCGGCGCTGTACCTCGCCCGTACGCGCAACCGCGGCGCGGCACTGGTCATCGCCGCCGCGGTGCTGAGCCACTGGGTCCTCGACTTCGCGACACACCGCCGTGGGATGCCGGTGTGGCCGTGGCACGGCGGCGGGCACGTCGGGCTCGGCCTGTGGCGGCACCCGGCGATCGCGATCGCCATCGAGAGCGCGATGTTCGTCGGGGCCCTCTGGGTCTACCTGCGCGCCACCCGCGGGAAGGACCGCGTCGGGCGCTGGGGGGCCGTGGCGTTCCCCGTCTTCCTCGCCGCGCTCTTCGCCGCGACCCTGGTGTCCCCGCCGCCGCCCAACGCCGGCGTCCTGGCGGGCGTCGGCCTCGCCGGATGGCTCATCCCCGCCAGCGCGTGGTGGGTGGACCACCACCGGGAGCCGGCGGGGGCATGACGCGTGCGGCCCGGCGGAGTCTCCCCCGCCGGGCCGCTCTTCCTTCCCGTGCGCCGGCCGCGTCTACTCCAGCGCCGCCTCCGCCGTCGTGACGTCCACCAGCCCGCTGCACCCGTAGAGCATGGGAAGGACCTTCGCCGCCGGGTAGCGGCGCCGCAGGTCGGCCACGCACTCCGTGCCGGTGCGGTACGCCGGCAGATACATCCGGCCAAGGAGCGGGTGCCGTCCCCACGCCCCGGAGAGCTTGTCGGCGCGCTCCTCGCTCACCAGGAAGTCGCGCCGCAGCACCGCCGCCACCTCCGGCTGCGGCAACGCCTCCTTCCACGTCAGGTACGACGACTGGTTCTTCGCGTCGTCCTGCAGCAGGGCGAGGAGGAGCCCGATCTGGAGGTCCTCGTCGGGCAGGTCCTCGATCTCCGTCACGCCGTACGCGATGAGGATGCCGTTGTTGGCGATCCCCTCGGAGAGCGCGGCCCCCCGCGTGTTCATCGTCTGCACCGTGGCCTCGAAACCCATCTGGCCGCGCACGTACAGGTCCTGCAGATACGCGAACGTCGTGACGTGACCCGGCACCACCTCGTGCGTCACCAGCTGGACGAACTCCGGCACCGAGATGGCGAGGGAGGCGTTGATCTCGTAGGTGGCGTCGAACGCGGGGGTGCCGTCCTCCTTCCGCGCGCGGCCGAGGTAGTTCATGGACCCCGAGAACCAGGCGTCCTGGATGGGGAGGAAGGTGATGTTCGCGCGGGGCACGTTCCGCAGCGGCTCGGGGAGGTACGGCGTGAGGCCGGCCTCCGCCAGCCGGTCGTACTGCGCGATGACCGCGTCGGCCAGCGCCTTGATGCTCTTCATCGGCACCATCCGCTCGGCGCGCCACGCGTCCACCGCGGCGAGGAGCGCCGCGCCGTCCTTCGACGGGTACCCCGCCCTGGCGAGCAGCTCCGCCACCCGCGCGCGGCGCGCCCGCGGGTCGGAGGGCGTCGGGTCGTGGCCGCAGGAGGCCCGCACGCACCGGTCGTACGGCACCGCGGGGCCCTTGCCGATCATCTCCATCGCCAACTCCCACATCACCTCGAAGGCCTCCACCATCCCGGTGGTGTAGTCGCGGCGCAGGTCGGGGAAGGTCCGCGCCTCCGCCTCGAGACCGGCGATGGCGCCCGGCACGTCCACCGCGGCGAGGTACGCCTCGATGGCCTTCACGTCGGGGGCCTTGGCCCCGACACCCCCCGTCGCCCGCAGCGGCGCGGCGGCGGGGTGGGTGTAGGCGGGCGGCAGCGGCTCGTCGGAGAACCACGAGTCGGCGATGAACCGCCCCATCCCCGAGGGGTTCATCACGTCGCCCCCCCACAGGGTGTCGATCCCGAGGATCGCCTCCGCCACGAGGCGGTCGTAGTGCGCGCTCACACCGCCGCTCCTTCCCGCTGCCTACGCAGCGACCCGTACCAGATGTAGACGCACAGCGCCACGAACAGCAGCGCCGACACCGACTGCGACAGCCACTCCGTCCCGTAGAAGGGCAGGCGCACCAGCTCCTCCTTGTACCACGGGAAGAGCCGCAGCGCCGCGCCGAAGACGCCGCCCAGCGCGCCCCCCGCCATCAGGCCGGAGGCGATGATGACCCCGCGCTCGCGGATCGTGGCGCCCGCGTGGCCGCCGACCTGCTCCGACCGCTTCCCGATGTAGTGCGCCAGGAAGCCGCCCACCAGCGCCGGCGTGTTCAGCTCGAGGGGGAGGTACATCCCCAGGGCGAAGGTCAGCGAGGGGACGCCCAGCATCTCGGTGATCACCGCGACCATCGCGCCGGCGCCGAACAGGATGTACGCCACCGGCTGCTGGCTCATGAACCCCTGCACCAGCGCCTTCATGATCGAGGCCTGCGGCGAGGGCAGCACGGTGCGCGGATCCCCCGGCAGCGCCTCCCCGAACTGGAACGCCTTCGCCAGCATCACGATCGTCAGCGCAGCCGCCACCGACGCCGCGATGACGCCGAGGAACTTCACCCGCTCCTGCACCCGCGGCGTCGAGCCGAGCCAGTACCCCGTCTTGAGGTCGGTGATGAACTGCCCCGACACCGACAGCGCCGTGCAGACCATCCCCGCCATCGCCATCACGAAGAACATCCCCGTCGTGCCGGAGAGCCCGAACCGGAGCAGCACCACCGACGAGATGATGATCGTCAGCATCGTCATCCCGGAGACGGGGTTCCGCGCCACCGTCGCGATGGCGTTCGCGGCCACCGAGGTGAAGAAGAAGGAGAAGACCAGCGTGAGCAGCAGCCCGACCAGCACCACACTCAGCGACGTGTGCAGGTAGCCGAAGAAGATCCCCGCGCCCACCGCGGTGAGCACGACGCCCACGAGCATCGCCATCAGGGAGATGTCCTGGTCGGTCCGCTCCCCCGCCGCCGCCTCCCCCGCCCGGAACGCCTTGAGCGCGATGCCGAAGGACCCGGCCACGATCTTGAGCGACTTCACGATGCCGAAGATCCCCGCCGTCGCGATGGCGCCCACGCCCACGAACCGCACGTAGCCGCGGAAGATCTGGTTCGCGGTCATCGCCGCGATGGGGACCGCGGCGGGGTAGACGATGTCGGGGAGGTGCCGCCCCACGAACCAGATCATCGGCACCAGGACGAAGTTCGACAGCACGCCGCCGGCGCACAGCACCATCGAGGAGCGCAGCCCCATCACGTACCCGAGGCCGAGGATGAAGGCGATCGCGTCGAAGTTGAAGACCACCTTCGCCCGCGTGGCGACGGCCTCCACAACGCCGATGAAGCGGAAGTCCACGTACTCCTTCCACACCTGGAAGGTCGTCACGAAGAAGTCGTAGATCCCCGCGATGAACGTGGCTTGGAGGAGGAGCCGCGCCTGTGAGCCCCCCTTCTCGCCCGTCACGAGGACCTCGGTGATCGCCGTCGCCTCGGGGTACGGGAACCGCCCGTGCATCTCCCGCACGAAGTAGCGCCGCAGCGGGATGAGGAACAGCGTCCCCATCACGCCCCCCGCGAGGCAGATGAAGATCGTCTGCACGGGGTGCGGGTTCAGCTGGAGGATGTACAGCGCGGGAAGGGTGAAGATCGCGCCCGCCACGATGGACCCCGACACGCCTCCCACGCCGGTGATGATCACGTTCTCGAGCAGCGTCGAGCGGCGGCTGTACACGCGGGCGAGGCCGATGGCGAGGATGGAGATCGGGATCGCCGCCTCCATCACCTGCCCGACCTTCAGCCCCGAGTACGCCGACGCCACGGTGAAGATCACGCACAGGAAGAGGCCCCACCCCACGGCGCGCCACGTGGCCTGCGGCACGTCCACCGAGGCGGGGACGATCGGCTGATAAGCCTGCCCCGGCTCGAGGGGCAGGTAGGCGTTCTCGGGAAGGGACGTGGCTTCGGTAGCGTCGGTCATCGGTCGGAGAACTCCTTACCGTGCTTCTGGCCGAGGTGACTCGGAAGGAAGGTCCGTCGCGCGCCCGCCCTGCGCAGGCCCGCCGGGGAGTCCGCCCAAGATGCGGCGCGCGGCCCTTCCGCGCGAGGGGGGCCTGAGCCAACCCTTTCGGGGCCCGGGGCATCGAACCTGTAGACGTCCGGACACGGAGTCCCGAGATGCTCGCCGTCGCACTCCTCGCCGCGCTCGCCCTCCCGCCACAGACCGCCCCGGCGCCGGGCCTCCTCTCCCCCGCCGTGGACACGACGAGGCTGCGCCACGCCAACGGACGCGTGCCTCCGCGCATGGTGGCCGTGCGGGCACAGGGCGGCGCGCCACGCATCGACGGTCGGCTCGACGACCCCGTCTGGGCGCTGGCCGAGCCGGTCACGCAGTTCAGGCAGCAGAGTCCGCGGGACGGCGATCCCGCGACCGAGCGCACCGAGGTGAGGATCGTCTACGACGACGAGGCCGTCTACGTCGGCGCCCGCATGTACGACTCCGAGCCATCCCGGATCGCGGCGCAGCTCAGCCGACGCGACAACATCTCACAGTCCGACATGTTCGAAGTGGACTTCGACTCCTACCACGACCACCGCACCAGCTTCCAGTTCTACGTCAACCCGCTCGGCGTGAAGATGGACTACGCCGGCTCCAACGACTTCGGCAGCGGCGACGCCGGATGGGATCCGGTGTGGGACGTCGCGGCGCAGCGCGACTCCCTCGGTTGGACGGCCGAGTTCCGGATCCCGCTCTCGCAGCTCCGCTTCCCCAACACGCCGGCGCAGGTGTGGGGGATGAACTTCTTCCGCTACATCCAGCGGAAGGGCGAGTCAGACGTGTGGTCGTATTCCTCGCAGACGGACCAGGGCTACGCCTCGTTCTTCGGGCACCTCCTCGGCCTGGCGAACCTGCCGCAACCGCGGCGGCTCGAGGTGCTCCCCTACGCCACCGGCGTCGAGGAGCGGACGAGCACCGGTGCGCCGGGCAACCCGTTCGACGACGGCTCCCGCGAGGTCGGCCGGGTCGGCCTCGACCTGAAATACGGCCTCACGTCCAACCTGACCCTCAATGCCACCGTCAACCCCGACTTCGGGCAGGTCGAAGCCGACCCTGCCGAGGTCAACCTGACCGCCTACGAGACGTACTTCTCCGAGCGGCGGCCGTTCTTCGTGGAGGGGGCGGGCATCTTCAGCGGGATCTCGCCGGGGATGATCCAAGTCAACGGGCCCCAGTTCCTCTACTCGCGCCGCATCGGCCGCGCGCCGCAGGCGTCGGCCGAGTACCGCGGGGACTCGGCGTTCACCGATGAGCCGACGAGCACGACCATCCTCGGCGCGGCGAAGCTCTCCGGCCGCACGGCGGGCGGCTGGTCCCTGGGACTCCTCGAGGCCGTGACGGACCGGGAGTTCGCCAGGGTGGATTCCGCCGGGGTCCGGTTCCGTGACGAGGTCGAGCCGCTGACGAACTACGCGGCGGTCCGCGCGAAGCGCGAGTTCGGGAACGGGGCCACCACGCTCGGGTTCACCGGCACGGCGGTCAACCGCCGCATCGACGACGCGCGGCTCGACTTCCTGCGGACGGCGGCCTACGCCGGGGGGGTGGACTTCGGCCACCGCCTCAGCCACAACCGCTACAGCTTCTTCGCCGCGCTCGGGTGGTCCTACATCCGCGGCGACACCGTGGCCATCCAGCAGGCGCAACGCTCGAGCGCCCGCTACTACCAGCGCCCCGACGCCGGCTACGTGTCGTACGACCCCGCCCGGACCTCTCTCTCCGGCTGGAACGCGGCCCTCGGCTTCAGCAAGGACGAGGGCAGCACCAACTACTCCATCGGCGCCACCGCCACCTCACCGGGATTCGAGATCAACGACCTCGGCTACCAGACGCGCGCCGACCGCGCCACGCTTCTCGCCTTCGGCGGCCGCCGGTGGACGCGGCCCGGGCGGGTCTTCCGGTACGCGCAGGTGACCGCCAACTGCGGCCCCGGCTGGAACTTCGGTGGCGACCGCACCAGCTCGTACGCCAGCGCATCCGCCTACGGCCAGCTCCTCAACTACTGGAGCGGACAGCTCGGGTTCTCTCGCTCGCTGCGCGTCGTGAACGACGGCCTGCTGCGCGGAGGCCCCGTCGGCATCTCCCCCGCGTCGTGGTCGGCATACGGCAACGTGCAGTCCGATTACCGGAAGCGGGTGCAGGGGGGAGTCCTGTTCAACTACAGCCGCAATGAGATCGGCGGGTGGTCGGCGTACTACTACGCCTCCCTGCGCGTGCGCCCGTCGCCCACCATCTCCATCTCCGCCGGGCCGTCGTACTCCGCCGGGCTCACCACCCAGCAGTACCTCACCTCGGTGACGGATCCCGCCGCCGTCGCCACCTTCGGGCAGCGGTACGTGCTCACCGAGGTCTACCAGCGCACCCTTGACCTCACGACACGGCTCGACGTGACCGTGACGCCCACGCTCTCGCTTCAGCTCTACGTCCAGCCGTTCGTCGCCACGGGCGACTACCGGCGGTACAAGTCGCTCGTGGCGCCGCGCACGACCGACTACGTCGCCTACGCCGACTCCGCGGCGCTGGGCAATCCCGACTTCAGCTATCGCTCGCTGAGAGGGAACGCCGTGCTGCGGTGGGAATACCGGCCCGGCTCCACGCTGTTCCTGGTATGGACCGCGAACTGTTCGACGTACCTACCCAACCCGGCATTCGACGCCGTCAGCGACGTGGGCCACCTGTGCCAGGGGCGGTCCGACAACGTCTTCGCCGTCAAGATGAACTACTGGCTGAGCCTCTGAGCGCTCAGCCTCCGGCGAAGTCCTCGAGCAGCGCCTCCGCCGCCCGCCGCCCCGATTCGAGCGCGCCGTTGATCGAGGCGTTGTCGCGATGGTCGCCGCAGACGTAGAGCCCCGGCCGCAGTCGCACCGGCCGCCGCCAGGGCGTCAGCGCCGGCGGCGCCTGCTCCGGCTGCGCGAACAGGATCCGGTACGTCCGGAGGTGCCGCCACCGCCGCGCCACGGGGCCGAACCACCGCGCCATCTGCGCGCGCACCGCGGACTCCAGCGCCGCGTCGTCCAGCGCCGGTGCGCCAAGCACCGTCGCGCTCACCAGCGCCGCGCCCGCGGGCGCGTAGCCGCGGGCGACCGCACTCGGAACGGCGACGTTGTTCACCGGCCCCGTGCCGTCGCCGTCGAGGAGGAGGATCGGCTCCTCGACCGGCGGCCTCTCCGCGGCGAAGTAGAGGCAGGTCAGCGCCCGGCCGCCCGGCCCCTCCGCGAGTCCCGTCAGGCGCGCCGCCGCCGGCGCCGCCGTCGCGACCACCACCGCGCTGGCCCCCAGCGCTTCGCCGCCGGATATACGAACGATTTTGTCGTCAATCGCGTCCACGTGTGAGCCGAGGCGCACCGCGTCGGCCGGGAGCGCGGCGCGGAGCTGCGCCGGGACCTCGCCCATCCCGCGCGCCGGGAGGCACGCGTTCCCCATCGCGAAGCCGCGGAAGACGAACTCGAACATCCGGCTCGACGCGGTCAGCTCGCGGCCCGCCAGCACCCCGCCGAGGAAGGGGCGGAAGAAGCGGTCGATCATCGTACCCGAGAGGTGCGCGCGGCGCAGCGCCTCGAGCGTGGTGGTCTCGGGTCGCGCGGCCAGCTCGTCCCAGCTCCCCGCCGTGACGCGGTGGCGGAGCGCGGCGATGTGCGCCTTGTCGGAGAAGGTCCCGAGGGGGGAGAAGAGCGCGCCCACCGCGTCGAGCGGATGGCGCCACGGGTCGGCGGCGCGGTGGAAGCGCCCCTGCGTTCGGACCAGCGCGCCGGGATAGAAGGCTTTGAGGTCGAGGGCGGCGACGTCAAGCACGCGCCGCGCCTCGGGGTACGCGGAGAGAAAGACCTGGAATCCGCGGTCGAGGAGGAACCCTTCGACCTCGTCGGTCCGCACCCGCCCGCCCACGCCGTCCGACGCCTCGAGGACCACGTACGGCACGCCCGCCTCTCCGAGCCGTCGGGCACACGCGAGGCCCGCGAGCCCCGCCCCGACGATCGCGACCCGTTCGGCGGTCACGCCCGCGACCGGCGCCGCCAGAAGAGGAAGACCGGCACGCCGGCCAGGAGGAGGAGCGTGCCGTACAGCGCGTTGGTGGGGTTGGCGAGCACCGAGCTGACCACCACGTATCCCGCCGCCGCGACGAACAGCGCCGGCGTCACCGGATAGCCGAGGGCGCGGTAGCCCCCTTCGACCGGCGCCGCCGGCGCGCCCACCGCGCCCGCTAGCGCCGCCGCCTCGCGGCGCCGGTACACGAAGAGCGTCGCCACCGCGAGTCCGAAGAAGATCCAGTCGCCGAACACCACCCAGTCGAGGAGCTGGCCGTACGTGCCGGAAAGCGTGAGCAGCACCGCCCACGCGCACTGGAAGACGATCGCGGCCGCGGGGGTGCGGTACCGCGGGTGGAGCCGGGCCAGCTGCGGGAGGAAGGAGCCGTCGGCCGCCATCGTCTGGTAGACGCGGGGCGAGACGAGGATCACCAGGTTGAGAAAGCCGAAGGTCGAGACGGCGATCCCCGCCGAGATGAGCGTCTTCCCGGCCGGGCCGGCGAGCCGCTCCATCGTGTCGGCCGCGGGGGCGCTGCTGGCGGCGAGGCCGCCGGCGCCCAGCGCGCCGAGGTACGTCACGTTGGCCAGGAGGTATACCGCCACCACGATGATGACGCCAAGCACGATCGCGCGCGGCAGGTTCCGCTCGGGGGCGATGATCTCCTCGGCCACGAAGTTCGACTGCTGCCACCCGCCGAACGCGAACAGCACCGGGACGAGCGCCGCGCCGATCGCGCGTACCAGCTCGCCCAACGTCCCTGGGCGCGCGGCCTCCGCTACCACTGGCGCCTGGTGTCCCCCCGCGATGGCGACCAGCCCGGCGACGATCAGCGCCGCCAGCGCCGCCAGCTTCAGCAGCGTGAAGACGTTCTGGACCATCGCGCCCGGCCGCACGCCGACGTAGTTCACCGCCGAGAGGAGGACGATGGACGCGATCGCGAGTGGGACCGTCACCCCGGCGCCCCAGCCGGCGAGCGCCACGGTGTAGCGCGCGAAGGTGACGGCCACTGCGCCGATGGCCCCCGTCGCCATCACCAGCAGGAGCGCCCATCCGTACAGGAACGCCGGCAGCGGGCCGAACGCCTCGCGGAGGTAGACGTAGCCGCCGCCCGCGCGGGGCCTCCGGCTCCCCAGTTCGCCGAAGCACAGCGCGCCGGCGAGGGCGATGAGCGCGCCCACGCCCCACGCGGCGAGGGTGAGCCCCGCGCTCCCGACGCGCTGCGCGACGATGGCGGGATTGAGGAAGATGCCGGCGCCGATGATGCCGCCCACCACGACCATCGTGGCGGAGAACGGTCCCAGCCGGCGGGCGTAGGTCGGATGCCCCTGCTCGGTCATTGCCACGGCGGAATCTGCTGCGCCCGCGGGCGAAACATCAACCGACCGGCACCCAGTAGCTGAACTTGACGGCGAAGAAGTTGTCCCCCGTGGCCGTGAGCGCATCCCAGACGCTGCCCGCGCGCACCAGCCCGCCGCTCGTCGAGCGGGCGTAGCGGTTCTGCTGCCACACCAGGAAGAGCGTGCTGCCGGGACGCCACTCCCAGCGCAGCACCAGGTTGCTGCGGAACGACCGCACGTTGAAGTCGGAGGCGGGGAGCCCCAGCGTCGCGGCCCCGGACCGCACCAGCAGCGTGCCCGCGGCGAGCGCGGAGTCGGCGGACGGCCCGGTCACCGGGACGTACGGCGTCAGCTGCAGGCTGCGCGGCGCCGTCAGCTCCCCCTGGTCGTAATACCGCCCGCTGGCGGCGAAGGGCTCGGCGTACGCCTCGAGGGTGAGGTCGGGGGTGAAGGTGTACGAGAGGCGGAGTTGCGCGGAGAGCGTGCTGCGCTCGATGGCCGCGAACACGTACCGCGTCCCTCCGGTCGCGGCGGGGCCGCCGCTGTCGATCACGGCGAGGTACTGCTGGCGATCCACGCTGCGGCTGTATCCCGGGCTGAGCGAGAGCTGGATGCGCGGCGACGGCCGCATCGAGAGCAACGCACTCACCCCGGCGCTCCACCCCCCCAGCTCGTCGCGGCCCCCCGACACGCCGGCGCTCACGCGCGTAGGCAACGCGAAGTTGTTGCCGAGCGATGCTGAGGCGCTCCACGCGCGCGGCCGGCCCATCGAGGGACCTCCGCGCGTCAGGCGCTCGTCCTGGCTCCGGAACCGCCAGTCGAAGTCGAACCGGGGCATCCACCAGTTCCGCAGCGTGGCCTGCAGCGAGAGGTGCGCGTTCCCCGACTGGCGGTCGCCGCCGTAGTTCCACTCCCCGCCGCTCGAGACCCCGATCGTGTAGCCGCGGAACGCCCGGCCCGGCACCACCTCGCGGTAGCGCAGGTTCCCCGAGGCGCTGAGTCCGTCCGCTGTCTGGATCTGCCCGATGTCGTTCAGCTCCAGTCCCGGCGACTCCGCCGTCCCCGCCACGTCCCACAGCCAGTGCCGGCCCGCGACCCGCGACACCCGCAGGTTCGCGGTGTAGCCGGGGAGCGACGTCCGCGTCGAGTCGACGTGCACGTACCCCGCGCCCGGACGCTGGAAGTAGTGCGCGCTCGACGTCTGGATGGAATCGATCGCGCCCGGGTCGCCGGCCACGTAGCTGAAGCCTGCCCAGCCGCCGACCTCGTACATCCCGCGGTTGAATCGGAGGGTGAAGTCCCCTCCGCCTGAATACGCTTCGCGGGCCAGGAGGGAGGCCAGCAGGCTGCCGCGGCCCACGTCGCGCTGCACCGCCGTCAGAATGAAGCCGGCGGTTGAGGCCCATGGGCCGAATTCCTGGCGGCCGCGGAGCACGCCGTAGGCGGTGAGGGGGGCGACCGCCACCGTGCCGCGCGACACGGGGACCACCGTCGCTCGCCCGAGCGTGTCGAGCGCGGTGGTGGCGCTGTCGTAGGTCCGGGCGTACTCGCGCGCCGTGACGGCGACGAGTCCCCCAAGGGAGAACCCGGAGGCGAGTCGGCCCGAGAGCTTCGTCGCGCCGAGGATCGTCGTGGCGTTCGGCTGGTCCACGTAGTCGCCCGCCGGAAGGTCCCGCGGCGCGGCGCCTATGCGCCGGGAATAGAAGTAGCCGGGCCCGTCCCCCTTCAGGAGCTGGCTCCCCTCCGTGAAGAACGGCCGCTGCTCGGCGAAGAAGGTCTCGAACGCCGAGAGGTTCACCACGGCAGGGTCCGCCTCGACCTGGCCGAAGTCCGGATTCACCGTCCCGTCGAGGGTGACGTTCGGGCCCAGGCCCATCTTGAAATCACCGCCGACGCGCGCCTCGGTGTCCACGGCGTGCGCGAACGGGTTGGCGGGGTCCCGCGTGCCGCGCGCCGTCGCGTCGCCCGCGACGTACGGCGAGACCTCGATGCGCCGCGGCGGACGGACGTTCGCGATGCCGACCAGCAGCCCCATCCGCGACGACCAGCCTGCCGCGTCGTGCGGCACGACGATCCAGTAGATGTCCTCGTTGGCCGACGGCCGCCACCGGTCCACGTTCAGCCCCCACACCTGCTCCGGCACGTCGTTGAAGCGGAGTTGCGAGAAGGGGATCCGCATCTCCGCGGTCCAGCCGACGGAGTCGATGTGCGCCTTCGCCTCCCACACCGGGTCCCAGGAGGCGTCGCGGCTCATCTCCTCGTCCTTCGCGTGGTACGCGTCCATCCGCGCCCCCGATGCCGTCACGGCGAACGAGTACGCGGTGCGGTGGTCCCCGAAGGTGTCGAGGGAGATCCAGACGTGCTCGGCGTCGCCGCCGTTGTCGCGCCGTGTCACCGGCGCCAGGATGGTGGACGGGTCCCCGTACATCCGCAGGCCCACGTACAGCGCCTCGGCGTCGTACAGGAACCCCACCTCGGTGCGCACCGACGGCGGTGCCCCCTCGACCGGCTCCTTCTCGACCAAGTCGGAGAAGAACCGCGCCTCCCGCCACGCCGGGGCGTCGAGCCGGCCGTCCATTTTCGGCGGCGCGCCGACGATGCGCATCGCGTGCGCCATCTTCGGCGCCACGGGCGGCCGAGCCGCCGACCCGTGCCCCGGATGCACCGCGGGCGGGGCCTCCTGCGCGTGCAGAACCCCGGCCACCGCGAGCGCGGCCGCCACGACGAGCACGCGGCCCGCGCCCCTCGGCAGGGACGCGGGCCGCGCAGGCCCGTGGCGGTCGCCGTCCGCGCGCGTGGCACGGGAAGGGGCCGTTCGACGCATCCGGGAAAGGTAACCGCCGGCTCAAGCCCGCCGGCAGTCTTCACGTCACAATGCGCCGGCCTCCGAGCGCCCGTTCGTACACTGCGGCGTCCGCGTCGCTGAAGCACACGAACCGCACCAGCGCCACGTGCGGGGCCTCGGCCAGCACCTCCCGCACCGTCCGCACCGCGACGAGAGCGGCCCGCTCGATCGGATACCCGTACGCGCCAGTGCTAATGGAGGGGAACGCCACCGAGCGCAGTCCGTGCCACTCGGCCATCGCGAGCGCGTTCCGGTAGCAGCCCGCGAGGAGCGCCTCCTCCCCTGCTCCGCCGCCGCACCACACCGGCCCGACGGCATGGATCACGTGGCGGCTCGGGAGCCGGTATCCGCCGGTCAGCCGCGCCTCGCCCGTCGGGCAGCTCCCCAGCGTGCGGCATTCCGCCAACAGCTCCGGGCCCGCCGCGCGGTGGATCGCGCCGTCCACGCCGCCGCCGCCGAGGAGCGAGGCGTTGGCGGCGTTCACGATGGCGTCGGTCGCCTCGCGCGTGATGTCGCCCCGGACAACCTCGATCGCGGCCACAAACCTCCCCGCCCTACACGGCCCGACCCGCCAGGGCCCGGAGGCGCTCGAGCAGCTTGACCATCGCGAAGGTGTCGAGCGCGCAGTACTCCAGCAGCGCCCGCCGCACCGCCGAGCGCTCCGCCGCGCTCATCGCGTCCCCCTCGAAGAGGAGGCGGGCGATCTCGTTCGTCGCCATCTCCCCCTCGCGGACCGCCAGCCCCTCGTAGCTCATGTCCTCCACGAGCACCGGGAGGATGCTCTTGAGGCTGAAGCTGCCGCGGAAGCCGGGGTGGCTGACGTGCCGCTTCACCACCGGATGGAGGTCCACGAGCTTCGCCGCGATGGCTTCCAATGGCACCGCCAGCGCCGGGACCGCGTCCGCGAGGTGATGGAGGCACCCGCGCTCGAACACCGCCCAGTACGCCACCACACCCTCGGCGCCCTCGCACGCCCGCACCAACGCCTCCGCGAGCGCGGGGCGCGGATCCTCCGGGCCCTCGGCCAGCCACTCGTGATGGACAAGCGCGCCGCCGGCGTCGGTCACGTCGCAGCTGAACTGTGCCGGCACCAGGTCGAACGGATGGCACCCGGGCCAGACCGGGATGGCGGGCTGCACCGTCTCGAAGTCGAGGAACGCCAGCCGCGCCGCGAACGGCGACAGCGCGTCCCCGAGCGCCGACCGCACCTCGGGGGCGATGCCGCCGGGGATCGCGGGCTCGGGAGGCCAGCAGCGCGCGAGGAAGGGGCAATCGTACGGCTTGGTACAGTGCGGGCCGGTCGCCACCTTCGGCAGCGGCCCCGCCAGCATGGCGAGCTGCCGCGCCACCTCCTCCAGGACGCCGGGCGCCATAGCGTCCACGCGGTCGGTGACGTCCGCCCGCGTGAAGAGGTCGGAGAGGTCGGGGTACGTGCAGCCGCGGTTGAGGTGCATGATCTCCACGCGGCGGACCGGCACACCGGCGCGTCGCGCCACCCACGCCTGGATCGCGGCGTCGGCCACGTACTGGTCGCGGACGTGGGTGCTGGATTTCACCTCGACGAGCGCGAAGCCGTCGCCGGTGCGCTCCAGGATGTCCACCGCGGCGTAGACGTCACCGGCGACGAAGGTCGCCTCGTACACCGCCGACGCCCCGGCGGCCAGCGCGGCCTCGGTCGCCGCGACTCGCGCCGCGGCCTGCGACGGTGCGCCCGTGACGAGAACGCCGCCGGGCACGTAGCTGCGGGCCACCTCGCCCACGCGCGTGCCCACCGCGAAGCGGGCCCGGAGCGAGGGGCTCGGCACCAGCTCCGGCGCACCGGGCTCGTGCACCCGCCACCACAGCTGCTTGGGGCACTGCAGCCCGTAGGTGTAGCGCGACTTCGAAAGCCGGTACGCGGGCGGGCTCATCGTCCCCCGGTGGTGGGCGGGTCGTCGCTGCCGACCGGGAACAGTTGCCGCGGCGACCCGCGCGCCGCAAGTTGGGACGGGAGGTTCGTTCGATGCCGCGCCCCGATCCCCGCACCGCACTGCTCCTGCGCATCCTCGACCAGGCCTTCGACCGCCGGGCATGGCACGGTACCACCCTCGCCGGCTCCGTCCGCGGCCTCCTCGCCGACGACGCCTTGTGGCGCCCGGCGCCCCGCCGCCACTGCGTCTGGGAGCTGGCGCTCCACACCGCCTACTGGAAGTACGTCACGCGCCGGCGCCTGACCGGCTCCCGGCGCGGCGCCTTCCCCCGGCCGCGGAGCAACTGGCCGCGCCTCCCGAGCGTGCCGACCGAGGCGGCGTGGGAGGCCGACGTGGCGCTCCTCGGGGAGCAGCACCGCCTGCTGCGCGAGGCGGTCGCTTCCTTCCCCGTTGCGCGCCTCGCGCGGAAGCCGCGGGGCGGGACGTGGACCTTCGCCGAGCAGATCGCGGGGGTCGCAGCCCACGATATCTATCACACTGGCCAGATCCAGTTGCTTAAGAGGCTCCGAGGCCGTGGATGGGGACAGGTGATGGGTCATGGGTAATAGGTGATGCGTCATGAGTGATAGGTGATGGGTGATGGGGAAGCGTGATAAGAGATGAGTGATGGGGGCGCCTCCGGATTCGCGGGAGCGCCCCCATTTCCTATCACGTATCACGCCGCCCTATCTCCCACCACGCCGCCCTATCACTCATCACGTATCACCCATCACCCATCACCTATCACCTTTCCCCCACCAGCGACACGAAGTCCTTCGAATCTCTCCACGATCCTCCCACTCAGCCTCAGCGCTTCATCGTATTGGCGGACCGCATTGCCGAGGTGCGAGCCCACCAGCTCCTGCGCCCGTTGGAACTTGGCGAATTCCTGGGCGAGCCCTCCCAGCGCCTCCAGGATCTCCCGCGCCCGCGCCTCGACCTCGAGCCCCCTGAGCCCGTGCAGGACCGCCGCGAGATACGCGTAGAAGGTGTTCGGCGACACGGGGATGACCTTCCGCTCCAGCGCGTAGCCCACCACGCTGCCGTCGTCCGCCAAGTCCTCCCCCCGCACCACCGCCTCGTAGAACACATTCTCCGCCGGGATGTACATCAGCGCGAACTCGTACGTGCCCTCGTCCGGCCGGATGTACTTCGCGGCGATCTCGTCCACGCGCGCGCGGAGGGAGCGCCGGAACTCCCGTCGTTCCCGGACCGCCGCGTCCCCCTCCGCGGCCAGCATCCGCTGGCACGCCTCCAGGGGGAACTTGGCGTCCACCGGCACCAGCCGGTCGCCGATGCGGATCACCGCGTCCACCCGCTCCCCGGACCGGAAGGCGTGCTGCATCGTGAAGAGCGGCGCCGGCAGCACCTGCCGCAGCAGCTCCTCCAGCCACGTCTCGCCGAGCGTGCCCCGGAGCTTCGGCACCTTGAGGAGCGCCTGCACCTCGGCCACCGTCGCGCCCACGCTCTCCACGCGGCGCGTCGCCTCGACGAGCTGGGTGAGGCGGTCCCGCAGGTCCGCGAGGGTGCGGAGCTGCTCGCCGTCGGCCTGGGCCTGCGCCGCCCGGCCGTCGGCCAATGCCCGCGGCAGGTCCTGCTGCGCCGCGGCCAGCGTCTCGAGCCGGCCGCGCACCTCAACCAGCTGCTGCTGCAGGAGAGGTACCTCGGCACCCCCCGCCGGACGGCGGAGCACCAGCACGAGCAGGAGCGCCAGCACCAGCGCCACGAGGATCAGGATGGCCGTCGTCACCGGACGAGTCCCCCGGAAAGTGGGTTCGCCCCTGCCCGCCGGAGAAGGCGCGCTTGACTTGCTGGGGCGGGAAGGGATCTTAGCCGTTACCTATCACCCATCACTCATCACCTATCACGAGCTCATGGCGACCATCCCCTTCACCAGCAATTACGAAGACCTGTCCTCGAACCGCGGCTTCCAGTTCAAGTTCTTCTGCCAGAAGTGCGGCAACGGGTACCTCTCCACGTTCAAGGCGAGCAAGCTGGGACTGGCAGCGTCGGCCGCGGGAGCCGCGGCCTCGCTGCTGGGCGGCGTCTTCGGGCGCGCCGCCGCGTCCGCCCAGCAGCTCGAGTCGCTGGTTGGCGGCCCGCTGCACGACGCGGCGCTGAACGAGGCCGTGGAGGAGATCCGGCCGCTCTTCAAGCAGTGCACCCGATGCGGGCAATGGGTCTGCGAGCCGGTGTGCTGGAACAAGAAGGCGCAGCTCTGCGAGTCGTGCGCGCCCGACCTCGACGAGGAGATCGCCTCGGCGCAGGCGCAGGCCGCCAGGGACCAGGCCGTCGAGAAGGCCAAGGCGGTGGACTGGCTCGCCGACCGGAAGATCGGCCAGGCCGCCGCCGCCGTCTGCCCGAAGTGCGGCGCGCATACGCAGGGCGGCAAGTTCTGCCCCGAGTGCGGCGCGACCCTCGCCCAGAAGCTCAAGTGCGCGGCCTGCGGCGCGGAGGCGGAGGGAACGCCCAAGTTCTGCCCGGAGTGCGGCAAGCCCTACGCCGCCTGACGCCGGGGCCGGCCGCCCAAGCGTCTACCGCACCCGAACGAGGAACCCTCCCTCGTCCACGTCCCGGCTCCAGTCCGCGACCCGCGGCGCCAGCTCGCCCCGGAGCAGCGCGGCCACCGCGCCGCAGAGGACCGGCCGGCCCGCCGAGCCCTTCCCCTTGCCGGTGATGATGTGGACCACCGCGCCCGGCCCGCGCCGGGCCGCGGACTCGACCAAGCTCCGGACCAGACCTCGCGCCTCCTCCGCCGTGCACCCGTGCAGGTCGAGCGCGGCATGGACGGGAGCGTCGAGCAGAGGGTCGCGCGAGTCGAACCGGGGTGCGCGCAGGGGCTAGCCGCCACGTGGAGGACGGGCGGGAGGCTGGGGGGTCGGGGTGCGCGCCGGCCACGCGAAGGTCGGCGCCGTCAGGCGACCCTCACGTCTCGCCCGCGGACGGCGACGATCCCTCATCAGCCTTGGGCCAGAGGATCGACCCGCCGATGGACACCGCGAGGATCAGGCCCACGGCCAGCAGCGACGCGAACGTGGGCACGACGATCACGTCCACGAGGAGCATCTTCGCGCCGATCAGGATGAGCACCACCGCCAAGCCCATCGACAGGTAGTGAAAGAGCCCGATCACCCCTGCGAGGGCGAAGAACATCGCGCGCAGGCCGAGCACCGCCATGATGTTCGACGTCAGGACGAGGAACGGGTCCTGGGTGATGGCGAGGACCGCGGGGATCGAGTCCACCGCGAAGAGAAGGTCTGTGGGGCCGATCATCAGCAGCACCAGGAAGAGCGGCGTCGCCATGCGCCGCCCGTCGCGCCGGACGAAGAAGCGCCCCGCCCCGTAGTCGTCGGTGAAGGGCAGTGTCCGGCGGGCGATCCGGTAGATCCAGTTCGTCTCCGGGTCCACCGTCGCGTCCTTCCCCGACGCCATCCGCATCCCCGACGCGATGAGCAGCGCGCCGAAGACGTAGAAGACGGCGTGCAGCCGGCGCACCAGCGTCACCCCCGCCACGATGAACACCACGCGCAGCACGATGGCCAGGAGGATGCCCCAGAAGAGCACCTTGTGCTGCCGCTCCGGCGGGACGCGGAAGTACGTGATGATGAGCAGGAACACGAAGACGTTGTCGGCGGAGAGCGACAGCTCCACCAGATAGCCGGTGAAGTACTCGAGCGCCTTCGCCCCGCCGAGCCGCGCGTGGATCCCGACGCCGAAGAGCACCGCCGCCAGGATCCACAGCGCGGTCCACTGCAGCGCCTCCCGCACCGGGATGGCCCGGCGTGAGCGCTGGCCCACACCGAGGTCGAGGGCGAGCAGAACCGTGACGACGGCGGCGAACGTCGCGTAGCCGGCGAAGGACGCTCTCAACGCGGCGGCACCCTCACGCCCGCGCTCCGTCGTTCATGGCCTGGGAATCTCCCGCCCCCGCGGCTCGCGGCGCGGGGGCCGGCGCACGGAGGCGCAGCGTCACGGCGGTGCCAAGTCCCTCGCGGCTCTCCAGCGCCACCTCCGCGGCCCAGTCGTCCACCAGCCGCTTCACGATGGCGAGGCCGAGACCGCTGCCGCTGGAGGTCGTGCTGAACCGCGGCTCGAAAACCCGGGGGAGGAGGTCGGCCCGGATGCCGCGCCCGTCGTCGGAGATCGTCACCTCCGCCGCCCACGCCCGCTCCGTCGCTGGCCCCGGGCGCACCCCGACGTGGACGTTCCGCGCGCCGGCGTCGCGCGCGTTCTCCAGCAGGTTGACCAGCACCTCGACCAGCTCGCCGCGCCGCGCCTGCGCCACCGGCGCGCCGACCGCGTCGAGCTCCCACGTCACGGGGCCCTCGCCGAGCCGGTAGAGATTCACGACCTCGGCCACCGCCGAGACGACGTCCACGGCTTCGAGCACCGGGCCCTCCGCAGCGGGGAGCGCGAACCGGCTGAAGGTCCGCGCGATCGAGTCGAGCCGGTCGATCTCGGCGAGGAGGCGCTGCCCCGACGTCGTGAGCGTGGCGCCCAGTTCGGCGGGCCGCTCCCGATGCACCCTCAGCAGGTGCTGGATGCCGAGCCGGATCGGCGTCAGCGGATTCTTGATCTCGTGCGCGACCTGGCGCGCCATCTCCCCCCACGCCAGCACCCGTTCCGCCCGCTGGCCCCGTTCCACGTCCGAGGCGGCCTGGGCGAGCGCGGCATAGACCGGGTCGAGCTCCCCCGGCAGGAGGTCGGGGCGCGGGCCGGGGGCCTCGCCCGCCCCGACCGCCAGCGCGGCGCGGCGCAATTGCTGGATCGGCCGGTCGAGCGTGCGGGCGGCGAGCCCCGAGAGCACGATGGCAGCGAGCACACCCAGCGCCGCGCCCACCAAGGTGGCGATCGCGAGGTCCTCCTCGCGCCGGCGCAGCGCCGCGTCGCTCATCAACTCCACCGCACCGAGGATCACGGCGTCGTCCGGGTCGCCCGAGCGCACCACTCGGTACCCCGCCAGCACGTCGCCGGTCGAGGCCTTCTGCCGCAGCGTGAGCTCCAGCGCGTCGCCGTACGCGAGCGGCCGGAACGCGTCCGGCGGCACCAGCACGTCGAGCAGCCCCAGGTCCGCGAGGACCGCCGACGAGGCGGCGACGAGTCTCCCCCCCTGGCTCAGGGCGAGGTCCGCGTCGAGCCGCCCACCCAGCGCGGCGAGCGCTATGCCGGGGTCGCGCGCGTCGGCCACCACCGCGCCGCCCGCGTCCCGCAGCGTCTGGCGCAGCAGCAGCTCCCTCGACCGCTGGAACTCGTCGCTGAACCGCGCGATGCCCCAGAGGGCGAAGGCCACCGTCGGCGCGACGAAGAACAACGCCAGGCTCGCCACCAACCGCGCCCGGAGCGAGCGGTACACGCCCGGCCACGTGCGCCGCAGCGCCGGCACCAGCCGCCCCCCCGTCGCCGCCATCCCGAGCCAGAGCAAGGCGAGCACCGCGACATCGAAGATCAGGACCAGGACGCCCCGCTGGAGGAGCGGCGACGCGCCAAGGAGGTCCACCTGGGCGTGCACGTGCCTGACGCCCCCGGGCAGCGCGAGCAGCCGCTCGCCCCGCACCGTCCACCCCTCGCGCCGCCATACGACGGTCGCGCTGCCGATCTTGTGCTCGGGCGCCGGCGGCGAGAGCGCCAGCCGGTACGGCGGATCGGCGTCCGTCCCCCCACCCTCCAGGAAGAGCCCGATGCGGGTCGCCGCCACGAGCCGCGACCGCGGGCCAACGGCGAGCGTCAGCACGCGACCGTCGGCCAGGGGCAACGCGGCCACGTGCACCACGCCGGGCACCCGTACATACGACGCCCCTACCGGGACCAACTCCTCCGCCGCCTGCCGCGCGAGCCCCTGCACGATCGCCGGCGGGAGGTCGATCTGCGCCAGGTCGAGGGTCGCGAGCCGCTCCCCCTCGCCGGTCCAGAGCCCCATCGTCACCGGGTAGCCCTGGCCGTCGAGAGCGCTCCGGCGGTACAGCACGTAGAGGTCGCCCGCGCTCGCCGGGAGCGGCGCCGCCGCGATCTGGTGGGCGGCACGGTCGATCAGCGCCATCGCCACCGGGTCCGGCAAGGTGCCCAGCGCCTCGGCGTCCTGCGCCGCGAGCGCCATCCGGCCCTCCGTCGCGGCGCGCCACGTCAGCAGCGCCGCCGCGGTGCCCGAGACCACCGCCACCGTCGCGAGCGTCGCGCGCAGCGGCATCGGCTTGACGGCGATGAGCAGCGCGGGCAGCCACAGGTAGGCGTACCACTCGGGCCACGCTGCGCCCGGCTGCCAGAGCCACAGGCCGGCGGCGGCAAGGCCGAGCGCCATCGCCGCCGCCGCCCAGGGCCACAGGCCGCCGTGCGCGGGCACCGCCGGACCGCGCACCAGCGCCGCGCCGAACAGCACCACCGCCGACGCCGCCAGCACCAGCGCCACCTGCCACGTCAGCCACAGCGCCGCCGGCGCGCCATTCGCGGGCGGGGTGATCCCCCGTGCCAGGTCCTGCAGCAGGTACGGCGCGACCGCGACGAGCGCGACCGCCGCGAGATAGTGCCACCACCGCGGCCGCATCCCACGCCGCCACAGCCCGAGCGCCACATTGGCGATCACGATCCCGGTCAGGGCGAGTGTGCCCGCCGACGCCGAGAAGGGCCCCAACAGCCCGCGATAGTACGCCGCCGGCGAGAAGACGCTCGACCCGCCGAACGCCTCCTGGAGCGGTGCGCGCGCCACGAAGAGCGCCGCCACCCCCGCGTTCAGCGCCACGAGCGGCAGACCCAGCTGGAGGCGCACCGCCCCGATCACCGCGATCAGAAGCACCAGCGCCACGAGCGTGATCGCCACGCGCTGCGCCGGCTCCAGCACCTCGTCGCGCGCCGTATCCTGCTCCGGCGGGATCGGCTGCACCGCGAAGAGGGTGTCGCCGCCCGGCCCGACGAAATCCAGCACCGTGGAGTCCGGCGGGAGCACTCCAGGCGCGACGAACCGGAGCCCGACTCCCGTGCGGGCCACGAAGTCCTCGGTGAGCGCCGCCGCCGCCAGCGGCACGCCCAGCGAGCGCGCGATGAGCACCGCGCCCACCGCGCTCGCGCCGTTCACCTGGCGGCGCGCCACGAGCCACAGGTAGAATGGTGTCGTGACGACCGACAGGGGGGGCCCGTCAGGCCCCACCGCCACCCGCTGCGTCCCGGCCCACGCCGTCGCGCGGCCCTGCGCGTCGAAGAGCACCACGCCGTGCGCGGGACCGCCCCGCGCCGCCAGGCGCTCGAGGCGGTCGAACGCGGCCTGCGGCGCGAGGTCCCGTGCCTCCGCCGCGCCGTCAGCCAGTCCGACCGCGAGCGAGACGGCGTCGTGCATCCCGGTCACCAGCCGGCGCGACGCCCCTCGGACCTGCTCCGCGCGCACGCCCTCCCAGTTCGTGGCGATCCGCGCGAGTCGCCACGCCGCCGTCGCGCACAGGGCACCGAGCACGAGCACCCCGGCCGCTCCCAGCGCCAGCACCAGGCGCAGCGGACGGCTCGCCGCGGTGCGCCACGCGGCGAGCGACGCCACGACCCCGAGGAGCAGGATGCCGGCGCACAGCGCCCAGCCCGGCGTGCGCATCCACTCCGCGCCCAGCGCCACCGCGGCCGCCAGCGCGGCCAGCCACGTCACCGGCCAGCGCCTCACCGGGAAGCCCCCACGATGAGTGCCCCACCCCCGAAGCGGCCGCTCCGCGTCAAGTTCCTCACGCCCGACGACGTCCGGCGCGCCCTCGACACGGACCCGCGGCTGATCATCCCCGTCGGTACCTGCGAACAGCACGGCGGGCACCTCCCTCTCGGCTGCGACACCCTCATCGTCGAGCGGCTCGCCGACGACCTGTCCGCCGAGTTCGGCATCCTCGTCGCCCCCACCATCGAGTACGGTGTCAATGTCGCGACCGCGCAGCCCCTGGCGGGCAACGCGAGCGTGCGGCGCAAGACGCTCCGGCGGTGGGTCAACGACCTCCTCCTCGACTGGGAACGCGAGGGGGTGCAGGAGTTCCTTCTCCTCACCGCCCAGGGGCACGCCCCGCACCAGGAGGCGCTCGGCACCGTCGTGACGGAGCACGCGCGGGTGCGGGTCATCGACGTCCTCGCCATCGAGTTCAGCGCCCACGTCGAGCACCCCGAGGGGCCGATCCACGGCGGCGAGGTGGACACCTCCCTCGCCCTCTATGTCGCCCCGCACCTCGTCCGGATGCACGACGCCCGGGACTTCATTCTGCCCGATTCCGCCGTCCGGCGCTACCGCCGCGGCTCCACGATGCGCCTCCCGGCCATCGCCACCGGCTCCGTAGGGACGCCGTCCCGGGCTTCCGCCGAAAAGGGAGAGCACATCTTCGAGTTCATCAAGGACCGCATCCGCACCCGGGTGCTCGGCGTGGCCGCGCCGGCCGACGACACGTGAGGGCGACCCGCCTGGTCGCTTTCTGCACCCTGGCGCTCGCCGCGGCGGCCCCGCCCGCCGGCGCCCAGGAGTTCCTCGACCGCGGGACCTTCCTCATCGAGCGCGCCGGCACCGAGGTGGGCCGTGAGGACTTCGCCATCCGCCGCACGACCGGCGGCGGCCCCGGCGCCATCCTCGCCGTCGCCACGGTCCACTACCGCGATCGCGACCTCCGCCCCGCCCTCGAACTCACCGGGGACCTCGCCCCCCTCTCCTACCAGCTCGACATCAGCGCCGGCGGCCGCGTGGTGGAGCGGTTCAGCGCCCAGTTCGCGCGCGGCCGCATCGCCGCCCGGATCGCCACCCAGCAGCGCGAGGTCCTGCGCGAGTTCCCGGCCCCACCCCCCGCCGCCGTCGCCGTCCTCGACGACGACGCCTTCCACCAGTTCTACTTCCTCCCTCGCGCCGCCGGCGGCGGGACACGCGCGCTCCGCCTCCTCCTGCCGCGCACGCCCACCCTCGTCGACGCCACCGTCCGCCGCGTCGGACCCGACACCGTCACCGTCGCCGGGCGCTCCCTTCCGGCCGACCGCTTCGCGCTCCACCTCGAGGACGGCGAGGAGCGCATCTTCTGGTTCACCCCCTCAGGCGACCTCCTGCGCGTCGCGATCCCGCGGCGCGACCTCGTCGCCACCCGCACCTCCCTCCCCCCGAGTTGAAACCCCAGCCCCCCGGCCGGCATCCAAGGTGGGGGATCGCGCGCGCTCCCACAGGTAACGACGAGAACGACTGGCGGCAGCGGAACCGCCTAACCCTGCGTATCTTACAAGGTTGACTGCGGTCATGTTCAACGGTCGGCAGTCCGAAGTCGCGCCGCCGGAAGAGGTTGAAACCCGGACCGACGGTTGTGCGTACGGTCCGATATTACTTGAGGAGAGGGTGCGCTTCCCAATGAAGGCACGACTGATTCTCGGCTGGCTGCTGGTGCTCTCGCTGGTGACCGCGATCGGCTACGCGCAGGAACCCGCCGCGCGGCGGCTCTCGCTGGCGGAGGCGTTGCGGGTCGCACGGGAGAACAACCCCGACTACCTGTCCACCTTGAACAACCGGTGGCCGGCGGGCGCCCAGGTGACGAGCGCCACCCTGAGCCTCTTCACCCCCACGGCATCGCTTCAGGGAACCCGCTACGCCTCCCAGGCCGGCGACCAGCTCATCGGCGGCTTCCTCCGATACCACTTCGGCAGTACGACGCGGCTCGGCTGGGACCTCGGGCTCAACTACTCGCTCTCGGGCACCACCGTCTCGAACCGTGGGCTCGCGCGCGCCCAGCTCCGGGCCACCGACGCCGACATCTCGGGCGCGCGGACGCTCCTGGAGACGTCGGTGCGGCAGCAGTACCTCAACGTGCTGCAGGCGCAGGCGCAGGTGACATTGGCCCAGCACGTCCTCGACCGGGCGAACGAGACGCTCAACCTCGCGCAGGCGCGGAACAGCGTCGGCCAGGGCACGCTCATCGAGGTGCGCCGCGCCGAGGTGGACAAGGGCCAGGCGGAGGTCGGCCTGCTGCGGGCGAACCAGGCGGTGGAGAACCAGGTCCTCGCCCTCTTCCAGTGGCTCGGCGTACCGGCGCCGCAGCCGGTCGCCGTGGCGCTGACCGACACCTTCCCGGTAGCCGCGCCGAGCCTCGACCGCGACTCGCTGGTGAATCTGGCGCTGCGCGAGAATCCGGGGCTGGTGGCGCTCCACGCCCGCGAGTCCGCGGCCACGTGGCAAGTCCGGGCGGCCTATTCGCAGTACCTGCCGAGCCTCATCGCCAGCGTCGGCTACGGCAAGTACCGCACCCAGCAGGACACGCTCGTCACCACGGGGACCACTCCCTGGAACCTCTACGTCGGCGTCTCGCTCCCCATCTACGATGGCTTCCAGCGCAACGTGCAGACGGCGCAGGCCCGGGCCTCGCAGGACGACCTGCGGCAGTCCATCCGCAGCCGCGAACTCGGGTTGCGGGCCACCGTCACGGCCGGCTTCCTAGCGCTGGTC
>Ga0209777_10001523_pt1 | contig 33065 bp, 26 predicted proteins | sample FrelakmetHBP12HB_FD_187147 | JGI IMG/M metagenome (GOLD analysis project Ga0209777, IMG submission 187147) | Freshwater lake sediment microbial communities from the University of Notre Dame, USA, for methane emissions studies -HBP12 HB (SPAdes)... | ecosystem: Environmental > Aquatic >... | reverse complement strand
CCCATTCCAGGGTACGCATCTTCTTCACCAAAAAAAACGCCCTCAGACGAGAGCGCTAAGTTTAGTCAGGTATCAAGTTTAACATTCAATCCGTGAACTGTCAAAACAAACTGACCTTGTTCTACTAGTCTTTCTTATTCGAATTAAACAAAGCCAGAATTTTTTTACGGTTGTTTAAAATCAGACCTACCACAATTCCAACCAAACCCATCCCCACGATGAAATCGGCTTTTTATTTTTTATTGCTTTTTTTGCCACTTCTACCTCAAAAATCGAATTTCCAAATATCCATATAAATCATACCATCAAAGACAAAATTCTATGAATTCATTTTTTATTTGCTTTCACTACTTATTGTTTGACACATTTTAGAACACGGGATATAAAACACGTATGAAAACACGTTTAATAATCTTGCTGATCTTATTTTCGTTAATTGTTTCTTCTTGCATTGGTCTGGGTCAAATTATCAATGCCAGCAACACATCACAGTTAGAAATCACTTCACCACCACAGGTTGATCAAATACAAGATCCTGTTGTATCACAATCACCAACGATTACCTCTTCACCGCTTGATAAAGCCGAACAGTATTTATTTAGTGGTGAATTTACAAATGCAATCAATGAATTTCAAACAGTTTTTAACCAATCCAGTGATCCTGAAATCAAAGCTCAGGCATTGCTTGGCATCGGCCGCTCTAATAGCCGGGCACGTAACTGTACTTCTGCTATGGATTCTTTTAATCGAATTCTCGGTCAGTTTTCTTCCACCAGTGTATTGGCGACTGCTTATTTTTACCTCGGACAGTGTTATTCCGCCCTGGAAGAATTCCCGCAAGCCATCGACGCCTATGAACAATATTTACAGCGCCGTGTTGGGATTCTGGATGGTTATGTGCGCGAGCTGCAAGCCAAAGCGGCTGCAGCTGCAGGTGATTTCAACCAAACTATTACATTCTACCAAGCAGCATTACAAACCGATTTGACTGTTAGCAAAAAAGAAAACCTTAACTTAAAAATTGGACAAACTTATGCCAGCTTACAAAACTATACGACTGCCATTCAGATTTTTCAATCCGTCTATGATTCCACAGAAAATGCCTATTCTAAGTCCAGCGCAGATCTACTGATGGGGCAGGCTTACCTAAAATTAAACATGAATAATGAGGCATACACCCGTCTAAAGGATGCTGTTATTCAATTTCCGCGTCCTTATGATTCCTATACTTCCTTAACCATTTTACTGAGCCATGGGGTTCCAGTGGAAGATAAATTGCGCGGTATCGTGGATTATTTCGCCGGTGATTATACAGATGCAATTCAATCCTTTGAAAGATATCTTGCCAATAAACCCTCAGATGAAGATGGGACAGTCTATTACTATAAGGGTCTGAGCCATTATTATCTTAAACAAGCAGAATTTGCCATTCAAGCCTATGACCAATTGATTCAAAATTACCCGGGCAGCCGCTCTTGGGCTGCCGCCTGGGATGAGAAAGCGTATGTGCAATGGAAATTATTGAAAGAATATACCAATGCTACCAATACTTTATTAACTTTTATCGCTCAAGAGCCCAAATCTACCGAAGCACCTGGATATCTTTATGAAGCCGGGCGCATCAACCTGGAAGAAAAAAATGATCTGGAAGGGGCTGCCTCCCTTTGGCGGAGACTGATGGACGATTACCCCGCTTATGAACATAGTTACCATGCTCTTTTTCTGGCTGGAATTGCATATTTTCGGTTAGGCAGATATGATGAAGCCTTATCCATTTTTCAGCGTAATGCCGTTCTGGCTTCTCTTCCGGAAGATAAGGCCGCAGCCTATCTCTGGATTGGTAAGACGTACCAAGCCAAAAATGATCCACAAAGTGCGGCTAATTACTGGCTGCAATCAGAAAAAGCAGACCCAACGGATTATTACAGTATTCGTGCTGGTGAATTAATCAACAATCAAAAACCACTCGATGTCAGTTCCGTTTACGATCTGGGTTACGATTTGAATTATGAAAGACCGGAAGCAGAGAGCTGGTTACGTTCTACATTTAAAATAGATGCAAACACTAATTTAAACGGATTGGGAGAATTATCTAGTGATACTCGTATGCAAAAGGCACAAGAGCTATGGCGTCTGGACCTTTTCGATCAAGCCATCCCAATTTTTGAATCCATCCAAAAAGAAAGCGAAACCAATCCAACGAATACTTATCGTTTAATGAATTATTTTTACACGATTGGTCTGTATCGGCTGGCAATCACTGCCGCCCGTAATGAATTGGATTTGGCAGGCATGGATGATTTGAGCTCACTGACTGCGCCAATTTATTTTACTCACATTCGTTTTGGGGCTTATTTCCGCCCACAAGTCATCGATGCGGCTAACCAGGAAGGTATCAATCCTTTGGTGCTATATGCGCTTTTACGACAGGAAAGCTTGTTTGATACCACTATAGTATCGTCTGCCGGCGCGCGCGGATTGGCTCAATTCATGCCTGCCACCGGTAAAGAAACCAGCGATTTGCTTGGCTGGCCGCCAGGATACAGCGTGGAAGACCTCAATCGACCAGTCGTGGCTGCAAGGTTCGCAGCCAATTACCTCAGCCGCTGGCAGCGATACCTGAATGGTGATCTTTTTGCCGGGGTGGCTGCTTACAATGGAGGACCTGGAAACGTCAAGGTTTGGAAAGATCTTTCCCAGAATGATCCGGATTTGCTTCTTGAAATTATTGAATTTCAAGAAACGCAAACTTTCTTAAAACAAATCGTCGAATTTATTAACGTCTACGAATTAATTTATACCCATCCATAGTAAATTAGCATCAATAAAGAAAAGAGACCTGCAGGCTTTATCCATGACAGGTCTCTTTTCGTAAGTTAATTATTTATTTCTTTGGCAAATATTTCAAAGCTGCGTGGGCTGCTGCCAGGCGGGCGACGGGCACCCGGAAGGGAGAGCAGCTTACATAATTTTGTCCGATAGTATGGCAGAATTCAATAGAAGCCGGATCACCGCCATGCTCACCACAAATACCTACTTCCAAATCAGGGCGGACCGCACGACCTTCATCGACAGCCATTTTCATCAGACGACCCACCCCGATCTGATCAACAGTCTGGAAGGGGTTGGATGGTAAAATGCCATTGCTAATATAAACTGCCAGGAAGTTACGTTCGGCATCATCACGGCTATAGCCATACGTCATCTGGGTCAGATCATTAGTACCAAATGAGAAGAATTCCGCTACCCGAGCAATCTCTCCAGCCGTCAATGCTGCCCGCGGGATTTCAATCATTGTGCCAAACTTATACGGGAATTCAACCCCTTTTTCCTTCATCACCTGTTTGGCAATTTCCTTTAACTTAGGTTGAATATAAGTCAACTCGTTGACATGGCCGGTTAGTGGGATCATAATCTCGGGTTTGACTTTAATGCCTTTCAGGGTCATATTCGCAGCTGCTTCGAATATTGCGCGTACTTGCATTACCACAATCTCTGGCATGACAATGCTTAAGCGAATTCCACGCAATCCCATCATCGGATTGGATTCATGCAACTTGCGTACTTCTGCCAGAATTTTTTCTTTCTCCGCCAGTCCTTTGGTCTCCCCTTTAACGCGCATGGTAATCACTTCCTCTAATAAATCTTCTTCAGAAGGAAGGAACTCATGCAAAGGTGGATCGATCAACCGGATGATAACCGGGTATCCATCCATCGCCTCAAATAAACCTTCAAAATCCGAACGCTGAAATGGCAATAACTCATTCAGTGCATCGGTTCGTTCCTGGCTGGTTTCTGCCAGAATCATCCGTTGGACTGTTGGTAGACGGGTCTGTTCAAAGAACATATGCTCGGTGCGGCATAATCCAATCCCTTTTGCTCCAAAAGTACGGGCTCGGCGGGCGTCTTTGGGATAATCTGCATTCGCCCATACCTGCAAGCCGGCAGTTGGCCAACCCTCGGGCAAATTGCGTGTGCCGGGTCTTGCACAAATCTCATCCGCCCAGCCCAATAAGGTCAACAGGTCGGTTTGTTCTTCTACCTTTACTTCAGTCAACGGGAGTTGGCCAATGAAAGCCTCGCCCGTACCACCGTCTAAGGAAATCCAATCACCTTCCTTAACAACTTTGCCTTCTGAAACCATTGTCCGCTTTTCCAAGTCAATTTTGATTGTAGAAGCGCCGACAATGCAGGGAACTCCAAACTGACGCGCCACTACCGCAGCATGAGAGGTGGCTCCTCCTTCGCTGGTGAGAATACCTTTGGAAGCAATCATGCCATGTACATCATCCGGCTTGGTAAAAGGTCGCACCATGATGACGTCCTGCTTCTCTTCTTTATGCATTCGTTCGGTAGTATCCGCATCAAAATAGACTCTGCCAACTGCAGCGCCCGGAGAAGCGTTTACACCCTTGGCAAAGAATTTACCTTCCTTCCTTGAATTCTTCAAGGTTAGATCATTAAATTGAGGATGAAGGAGTGTATCCACATGGTCCGAAGTAACCCGCTTTATGGCTTCTTCTTTAGTGATCATCCCTTCCGCCACCATATCCACAGCGATTTTTACTGCTGCGCTGGCAGTACGTTTACCATTGCGGGTTTGCAACATCCACAAATGCCCATTTTCAATGGTAAATTCCATATCCTGCATATTGTGATAATGTTTTTCCAGTTTTTGGGAAATTTCCAGAAATTGTCGATACGCCTCTGGTAGTGTGTCGCTCATTTTCACAATTGGTTCTGTATTGCGAATACCTGCCACAACATCCTCACCTTGGGCATTCAGTAAATATTCCCCAAATAAAATCTTCTCGCCAGTGGAAGGATTACGGGTGAAGGCCACTCCTGTCCCGGATTCCCAGCCCGTGTTTCCGAAAACCATCGTGACAATATTGACTGCCGTACCAAGATCATCGGGAATATGTTCTGCACGCCGATAATCCTGGGCTTTCTTCCCATTCCAGGATTTAAATACTGCCTCAGTGGCATATTTCATTTGTTCCAGAGGGTCCTGAGGAAATTCAAAACCTTTTTCTTTCTTGATCACAACTTTATAGAGGTTGACTAATTCCTTCATATCCTCCGCGGTCAGGTCCGTATCCATCTTTGCTTTTTTATCTTCCTTAAATGATTTCAGGACATCTTCAAATACTTTAGCAGAGATTTCCAGAACTACAGAGCCAAACATGGACAAGAGCCGGCGGTAAGAATCGTACACAAAACGTGGATTACCAGTCTTTTTAAGCATCCCCTCGGCAGTCATATCATTTAAACCAATATTTAATACTGTATCCATCATGCCCGGCATGGATTCTTTGGCGCCAGAACGGCAGGAAACTAACAAAGGATTAGCTGAATCACCAAATTTCTTTCCGGAAGCCTTTTCAATTTCTTTAAGAGCCACCAGCATTTGATCCCACATACCAGCTGGAAATTTCTCTCCAGCCGCTAAAAATGCGTTGCAGGCTTCAGTAGTCACAGTGAAAAAAGGCGGAACCGGTAAGCCAATGCGGGTCATCTCTGCCAAACCCGAGCCCTTGCCACCTAATAAACCACGCACACCATCCCAGGAGCCGGCGTATTTCTCGGCTTCCGCGACTTCATTGAATAAATAAACCCATTTTTTTCCCGACATTTTTCCTCCGTCCAGGATAAATCAATATAAGAATAATTTTTGCGAATTTACGCTAATTTTTGATTTTACCATAACAACATCCATCACTAGTATTTCTCCCCGATAATCCTTTCTATAAATAGCTTTAATCCAGAAGACCTTGAAAAACAAGAACCTTATGTTTTTTTTGCCCAAATTTTGCAGGTGGACGTTTTTCCAGTAAGTGAAATCCAATCTTTTCCCAAAAACGGATGGCTGCCTTGTTGTTTTCGACCACACCCAGACGTATTTCCTTCGCCCCCTGTGAACGAATCCAATTTTCAAAGCTTTTTACCACTTTTTCGCCCAAACCTTTATTTCTCTTATCAGGTGAAAACAATAATAATCCGATAAACCAAACCCCAGCCCTGGGGTAACCATTAACAGCATCCAATAATCCAGTCAAAATGCCTTTGGAATCGATAAAACCAATGACAAATTTATTTTCCAAGCCAATACCTGGTGGACAATCAAACAATAAATCTCTGGCAGCACTTGGCTCCGTAGGTATACCAGTAACCAAAATAGAAAAATCGTCACAAGCTTCCAATAAGGTTTGAATAATACCAATGTCGTCTTGATTTAATAACCTGGTAGATAGTTCATCAATGGTGAATAATGTTTTAGGTTTGTTCATAATAAGCCAATAATAATAATTAATGATCTAAAAATTGCACTATTAATTGAAATTATAAATTCTTTATCCTGTTACAATAACAAAGATTAATATCTAAAACCCTCTAGTAAAATCAATGCAACCAATCTTTTACACCTGATCCGCTTAAGATTTTGATTTGGATTTTTGCAATTTCTTTTTTTCTTATCGCTGGAAAATATTTTATAAACCATTGCCTTTGAATAAATCATCATTACCCGGAGATAGTAATGTATAAAATACAAAATTTGTTAATAATCCTGTTAGCAAGCATGATTATCTTATTGGCTGCATGCGCTGCGCCAACGCCAAAAGTCATCATCCCAGCAAATTTTCAGGATATAGCCGATCCCATAGCAGAAAATTTAGTGATTGGATTAGATAAGGAAGATTATGCAATATTTACGAGAGATTTTGATGATAATATGCTCAAAGCTCTGCCTTCCACCGCTATGACTGAAATACACAAACTACTTTGGAATCAGAATGGCAATTATCAATCCTATAAAATCATGAGAGTCTCTGAAGAAAAAGGATACATAACTGTAATTTTTAATCTAGTCTTTGAAAAAGGGAATTTGGAAATGCAGCTGGTTTTTTCTCCTAATCCACCTTATAAAATCAGCGGTTTGTGGTTCCCACCTAAATGATCGTAAGGTAAAGCAGTGCAGGATAACCTTTCCTTCATTAATCATAGAAAATCACAGAATAATTATGCGTCTATGTTGTTCCTTTTCCAAATATTATTTGTCAAACTGAACGTTTGTTAGGTGTACAATTTCAATATCAGTGACAGTTGATATATTGGAGGTTATATGGCCAGGGCAAAAACCGTAAAATCTAATTGGGACACAAAGCAGTTTATCCTATTTATCGTTCTACCCCTGCTGATAGGTCTATTTCTTTCCGCCTTTATTCCTCAACCTCAAATAGGTACGATCACCCTCACAAATGCCATAGATGATCTTGAAACTAACAATGCAGTAAATCAAATTCGCTATGCAGAAAACCACGCTGAAATACGGGCAATAGTACTGATCATTGATTGTCCAGGGGGAACCATCAACGGCACAGAATTGATTTATTTGGAATTGCTTAAATTACGCCAATCAAAACCCGTGGTCACGATGGTCGAAGGACTTTCTGCCAGCGGAGCTTATTATATTTCAGCGGGAACAGATTATATTTTTGCCAACCCATCATCCATGGTAGGGAATATTGGTGTAATTGGTACTATTCCTTCAAAACCTAGAGTCTTTGAGGAAGAATATTCTACTGGTCCCTATAAATTATGGGGATGGCCTCAGGATACTTATATCCGCCAGATGGATATGATGAAATCCACATTCCTGCAGGCAGTCTTGAATGGACGTGGTAAAAATTTAAAAATTTCTTCTGAACAGATTCTCCGCGGAGAAATCTATCCCGCCAATGAAGCCTACCGTCTGGGGCTGATTGACGAAATGGGTCCTCGCGGTGATGCTATCGATAAAGCAGCTGAATTGGCCCATATCAGTCATTATCAAATTGTGGACCTTGAGCAAAAAACATCTGAGGAAAAACAGGCAGCAACGGATTCTACTAAAGGTTTCTTTGCTGTGGATGAAAATGGCAATTCCACTGGAAAACCTCGTGAACCAGGTCTTTATTACCTGTATATTCCGGATATGTAAGGAAAGCCACCATGAAAAAACAATTTATCCTTTTTGCTGTAATTTGTCTGGCTTTACCCATCCTTTTACGAGGGTTGTGGTTTTATCAGGGTTTTTATTTGCGTTTTCCATCCGTTCAGTCACCTGATTACAGTAGTTTTTTGGTTCCGCAACCGGTCCTCTCTACCCAGCCGATTGTTCAAACCAACACCGAAAGCCAAAGGACAACTGTGTTATTCGATCTGGCTCACACTAACCGTTTCGGGCTGGCTGAAATTGACACATTGACCAACACTTTACTGATGATGGGAGCTGGCATCCAATCTGATAAGGATGGCAAAGACCTGCAAAGCAAACTTCAAAATGCAGATGCATATGTGATTATTGCCCCTACGGTTGCCTTCTCAAAGGAAAATATTCAATCGATAGAAGATTTTGTTTCTCGAGGTGGTCGGCTTTTGATTGTTGCTGATCCCACCCGTACTTATCAGAATTATTATTTCGATATGGAAGATAGTGTATTGATAGCTAATCAGATTTTGGAACCTTTTGGGATTGCCTACCAAACAGATTATGTTTACAGCATCTCTCATAATGAAGGCAACTTCCGAAATATTTATGCCATTCCGCTGGGTGATAATTCACTGATAAAAAATGTCACCAAAATTGTATTGTATGGTTCGCATTCCATCTCTGGAAATCTAATGCCCCTCTTCAAAGGCGATAATACAACCCTTTCTTCTGCCACAGATAAAGGGGGAGATCTTACTGTTGCTGCAACCTCAAAAGATGGCAGATTATTGGTACTTGGCGATATGGGTTTTATCGTCACACCATACAATCAGGTAGCAGACAATTATCAGTTTGTTTTAAATATCGCCAAATTCCTGGCAGGTCAGGCCCGATCTCGTACCATTGCGGATTTTCCTGATCTGTTCACCCGTCCATTGGTAGTTTTGCAAAATAGTGATTTGACCTTGGATAAAAACATCCTGGTCGAATTATCCAATTTGCAAACTTCTTATCAATCACGCAGTATTCCCGTATCAATCTCCAACCAACCCCAAGCTGGCAAAGACCTGCTTATATTGGGGGTATATCCGCCTTCCAATGACCTAAAACCTTATGTAGACTCATTCGGCATTAATTTCAATTCTTCTTCCCCAATACTAACCGCCACTCCAACACCTCCTCCTGCAATTACAGGTGAGAATAACCTCACGGCAACATTAGAAACAACATTTCCTCAGATTTATCTGCCTCCTTCCAATAATTATTTCTCGATCCCGGGTATTGGGACAATTCCATCCAAAGGTTTCAACATTATTCTATATAGCCAAAGTAATGAACGCAATACGCTTATTCTGCTGGCAGAATCTAAAAAGAACCTGATTGATCTAATTAAACTTGTGAACAAAGGTTCATTGAAAGATTGCTTGCTTCAGCCCCAAATTGCTGTTTGCCCAGGCGGAATTGTCAGTAAGGATCTTACTAGTCCAACATTGACTATCCCAACACCCACCTATCCAGCCAGCGGAAGCCCAACACCTGCTGGCTAATCCTTAATCCAAATATTTTTTTAGATCGTCTCTTGCCGGTGATATTTCTTATTCAAACTTTACAACATTCACGATTGCCCATTCACCTGCTTGAAAAAAGATTTTATCTAAATTGACTTTATAACCTTCATTTATCAATTCTTCTTTATAGCCATTTTGTATGGGTGTATCTTTTTTTTCAGTGATCAGCCAAGTATTCTGAAAATATTTGCGTTCCTGATCAATAAATTTCTTTGTTTCTGTTATCGCAGGATAAAAAATATATTTCTGGTTGATTGAATAGCGTTCAGGCGGAAGTCCAATCCAGGGGGTCTGCGGGAATCCAAAATTAAAATAAAAGTACCATAACGGTCGGTTATATGAATCAATTAGAACCTGCTCATTTGGCTTTATATTTTCTTTCAGAAATTTCAAGGTCGCTGAATAAGCCTTCTGGCTGTTTACATATATAGGATCATCCTGATAAACCAGCAGGGTTATAAGGGACAAAAAAATACTAGATGCAATCGTTACCCCAATTATAGTGAACTTAAACGATTTAATTTTTTTGTTGTGTATATAAATCCATACCCAAAATCCACTGATCAATAAAATAACCATAATTGAGATTAATCCTGAAAATGTATGCGCAGTTAAACCTCTACTCCAGGCAACATCCATCGGTACTCCCCTAAATAAAACCAGCCAGTGGCCGATTGCTGGTACAGCTTCAATATGATCAATCCTGACTTCACTCAGCCGAAAATGATAAGTCTCCCAAAGAAACTGCGAATAATCTGCATCTGAGATCAACACTGCCCCCATCTGCAGGAAAAACCCGAATAACAAAAACAAAATGACTAAAATGTACAGCAGCTTATTCTTTTTATTAAATATCATCTCAACCACAGGGAAAAGACAAATGATCCAGAATGGAATAATTGGCAGCATAAAACGCGCACTCCACGTGAATGTCCACCATTCGGAATCATACACAAATGCCTGAAGCATTGCCACTCCGATGGCTGATCCAACTGCTAAGAATAAATCCATGCGATCTTGATTCCAATTTTTTTCGAATGGAAAAAGGGTAACCAGTATTAATACCGGCGAATAAATCAGATAACCTTTGGATACGCTGAAAAAGATACCGGTGAATGCCTGTATGAAATTTCCATGAGGCAGGATGGGAATATAGGCGATGAATCGAGAGAGATAACTAATCGAAAACCTGCCGCTGGCGTCTCTCAAGATTAAAAATAGAATAATTACGAATACTCCAATAAATACCAATCCGATATATTTATGGTTTGACCTTTGATTTTGCTTAAATCCTTTTTGTTTAAATATTTTTTGTCTTCTGCAAATCAAAATTAATATAAAGAATGGAGCGCAGACAAATAAAAATTCCTTCGTCCAAATTGCAACCACTAATAGTAAAAAAGAAATCACTAAACGGATGATTTTTTGTTCAAATCGCAATTCCTCACGAGTTGCTTCGTCCAATGCATAATACGAACTGGTTATGAGTAACATCGCCAGCGGTTCCCTGAAAAAAGTCTTCGAATAGGGAAATACAATGGTGGCAAATCCAAAAGCTAGTATTACCAGAATAATTGTTTTATCAGAGTACCCCCGTCTGAGAGCGATTTTAGCCAGCATCCAACCGGTCATCGCAATATAAAAAGGGGAAAGCAAAAAGAAGCATTGAAGACCCCCGATTCCCATCCATTCAGCCACATGGTAGATCAGCGAACCGATAAAAGGATGCAAGGGTGCAATATTGCTATAATTACCCTGCACGCGCTCATTGCCATACATTTGCAAAGCTGAAAAGTGACCGGTGATTGCCAGGTTCTGGGCAGCACTGGCAAATAATTGTTCATCATCTGTGCCTGGTACTCCACTGAAGAATAGAAAATACCCGGCAAAAAGAAGACAAAATAAAATTATTGGAAGCCAAGAATCTTTTCGGTTCATTCTTGATTTAGTTTTCAACTTCTTACTCTATTTAATTATAGGAGTACTTAACAATATAGGTAAGATTTTCTCGCATGTAAACTATGTCTATGTTATATTATTGAATTGTATTTCATTGAGGAGAATCCTATGTCTGAAAAACCGTTACTGGGAGTGATAGGTGGATCGGGATTGTACCAATTCCCTGCCCTGGAAAATATTAAAAGGATAGAATCGGATACGCCCTTTGGCAAGCCAAGTTCGCCAATCGTCATTGGTACTTTAGCAGGTAAGAAAGTGGCTTTTCTTGCGAGGCATGGCATTGGTCATATTTTTTTACCCGCCGAAGTAAATTACCGTGCGAATATTTACGCCCTGAAACAGCTTGGGGTTGAACGCATCATCAGCATCTCCGCCTGCGGTTCGTTGCGGGAAGATTTTTCACCAGGACATATTGTCATCCCGGATCAACTGGTGGACTTCACCAAAAACAGATCATATACTTTTTTTGGAGAGGGAATTGTGGCACATGTGGGTGTAGCTGAGCCTTTCTGCCATGAATTGAGAAAGCATCTTATCCAGTCAGTCAAAGCAGCAGGCGGTACAGTCCATTCAAACGGCACGTACATTACTATTGAAGGGCCACGCTTCTCCACAAAGGCTGAATCCAGCCTTTACCGCCAGTGGGGGATGTCAATTATTGGAATGACCGCCATCCCGGAAGCATTCTTGGCCCGCGAAGCGGAAATCTGTTACGCTACTATGGCACATGTTACTGATTATGATGTATGGCATGAAAATGAATCACCAGTAACTGTTGAAATGGTGGTTAAAATTCTTAATCAAAATACTGAAATTGCGCAAAAGGCTATTTTGAAATTAGTGGAAATGTTGCCCACCAAAACAGAATGTGAGTGCCATAATGCTTTATCCAATGCGATTCTAACGCAGAAAAAAAGCATCTCGCCAAAGGCTCGTAAAAAACTTGATTTATTGATCAATAAATATATTAACTAAAGATATACCCAATTAAAAACCGCCTTATCGGCGGTTTTTGATAATTTCTTTTTGTAGCCATTTATTAAGTAAGTTTGATGACCTTGCGTTTACCAATCTGTAGGATCCCTTTACTAATCAAAGCATTGACATCCTCAATAACCTCGCCATCGAGACGTACTCCCTTTTGTTCAATCATGCGGCGCGCTTCACCCTTGCTTGATACTAATCCAGAACTTACCATTGCATCCAAAAGAGTCCTCTCATCTTTAATTGAATACTCCTGGATAGAATCTGGAATGGCACGCTGCTGAAACCGCAGGATGAAATCATCCTGGGCATTTTTTGCCGCTTTTTCACCATAAAATATAGCAGAGACATGTAATGCCAGCATCATCTTGGCATCCCGCGGATGAAGACTGCCATTTTTCAGATTTGTTTCAATTTGGTCAATCTCTGCTGGTGTCATACGGGTAACCAGTTTGAAATATAGGGGCATGGCGATATCCGGAATACTCATCAGTTTCCCATACATATCTTCAGCTGAAGTCTGAATGGGAATATCATTACCCAGCGATTTGCTCATTTTCATAACACCGTCTGTCCCGGGCAGGATGGGCATACAAATTCCGATATTTGGTTTAGCTCCCAAGGCGGTCATGATTTTGCGGGCTGCAGCAACAATATTGAAGAATTGGTCGGTCCCCCCGACTTGGACATCTGCTTTAAGATTAAATGCGTCGTAACCTTGCATCACAGCATAAAATGTCTCATGCAGGTAGATTGGATCCCCACGATCCCAACGCAATTTGAATTTTTCGCGGCTCAAAAATTGCTGCACAGTGAAATTAGATGCCAAACGGATCAATTCAGCAAAAGTTATTTTCGAGAGCCACTCCGAATTGTAACGAATTTTCGTTTTTTTAGGATCCAAGATGCGAAAAGCTTGTTCGGCATACGTACGCGCATTTTCTTTTACTTGTTCGGGGGTTAATATAGGCCGGGTCACATCCTTATCAGAAGGATCGCCGATAAGTGCAGTGTAATCGCCGATGAGAAAAGTCACTTCATGTCCGAGCTCCTGAAACTGAGCCAACTTGCGCATGGTCACCGTATGGCCGAGATGCAAATCTGCTTTAGTAGGATCATATCCACAATATAACTCTAATGGACGATGTTCCTTTTCTGCTTCCACCAGCCGTTGGCGAAGTTCTGCAGTCATGGCACGTTTGATATCCTCATCGCCATAATCTGTACCTAACATCAAATAAGTGACCTGTTCCTCAATATTCACTTAATCCTCCCGAAGAATTTCATTTTAGTCGAAAAATTATACCAGCGAAAAATCCCGAACCTTAATCATCAAAATTTTTACATCATGCTATAATCTTTCAAAATTCAGATATGGATACAGTTTTGGTTCTCAATGCAAATTTCGAACCAATCAACGTCTGCAATATGCGCCGCGCAGTGGGCATGATGGTGGTGGATAAAGCAACGCTGGTTCTAAATGGCCGCGGTGAAATTAAGACGGCTTGTAGTGTATTTCCCAAACCCTCAATCATTCGGCTTCAAAAAATGGTACATCGTCCCCGGCCAAAAACAAGATTAACGCGCAAAGAGGTATTTAGACGGGATAATTTTGTCTGCCAGTATTGCGGAACTTCCTCAAAGGATCTTACGATCGATCATGTCATCCCACGACATATGGGAGGAGAACACATTTGGACCAATGTGGTCACTGCCTGCTCAATGTGTAATCATCGCAAGGGTGGTAGAACAATCAACCAATCTGGAATGCGCCTCTTGCATTCTCCTTTGGAACCACCCTCCTCTGCTTTTTACATCTATGGAAAACACCTGATAGAAAATATAGACTGGGAACCTTTCCTCATCGGATGGTAAAAAAACCAGGTTATTTGCCTGGTTTTTTATTCTCAATTACACCATTATTTTTATTATCTGTTAAATTCTTTTTTCGGTGTCTGAAGATTAAAGCCAGAATTGCTCCACTGGCTACAACTGCCATGGTCACCTGATTGGCGTTCACTCCCCCAATGAGCGAAGGATCGAGGCGCATAAATTCCAACATGAAACGGCCAAAGGGATAAACAATTGCATAGATAAGTAACAGGTCTCCTGGCAATAATTTTTTTACATATTTTCTCCCCAGATATAACAATAAGAACATGTTGAATAGGTTCCAGAGGCATTCATAGAAAAATATGGGGTGATAATAGGCAACATTGGTATATTGAGGCAAGCGGTGGGCTTCATCAATGTAAAGCGCCCAAGGTAAATTTGTGGGTCCACCATATAACTCTTGATTGAAGAAATTACCCCAACGTCCGATTGCCTGAGATAAAGCCAGACCAGGCACAATGATATCTCCCCAGATAGCAAAATTCAGTTTCTTTCGTTTGCAATAAATGAACAAACCAATTGCGCCACCGATGACAGCGCCCGGGATACCCAAACCACCTTTGCGGGTTGCAAAAATCTCCAAGGGATGCTGGAAATAGTAACTGGCGGTAATGCCCATTGACGCAGATGGGGTAAGCACATGCCATAAGCGCGCGCCAATAATGCCGGCAATCAACAACCAGGGAACCATATCCCAAACCAGATCAGGATCTAATTTTCTTCGATTAGCCTCCTTAATGGAAAGCCACACCGCAGCTAATACCCCTGCAATAATTAAAAGACTGTAAAAATAAATCTTGAATGATCCTATGTAAAAACCATCGGGCAACATTTTATTTCCTTTCCATATTCATTTAATATAAGTTTATTTTGCCTGACTTTTAGATTGCATCCATACCTGCCAGACACGCTGGATGGCTGTTAGATTTCCAAATATGGCAATGATCCATAATCCAATTAATGGGACATTAAATATTAAGGAAGGAGCCATAACCAGGTAGCGTTCGACACGAGTAAGAATTCCAGCTTTTGCTGAAAATCCCAATGCTTCCCCTCGCGCGCGTATATAGGAAACAAGTACAGATCCGACAGCGGCGAAATACACCAAGAGACAGGCCTGCCAATCCGCTAACTGAATAAAATGAACCAATAAACCACCGAGGATAAGCAATTCTGAATATCGGTCTGAAATTGAATCAAGGAACGCCCCAAAAGAGGTAACTTTATCCTGCAAACGAGCCATGGCTCCATCTACTGCGTCCAACGGACCCATGACTAATACAAAAATCCCACCCAATTGAATGTTCTTTGTTGCAATCAGGATCGAAGCGATAATATTCCCAACCAATGCGATTAAAGTCATTGTATTGGGGGTTAGACCAATCTGGGAAAATAATTTCCCAAAGAAATCAATTACATTCTTTAACCACTGGCGTAGAAAATCTGAAAAGTTCATTAAATGAATATTTGTTATAAGGATTTATTAATTCAATGCTATCTTGCCAGAGGTAAACTGTCAAGAATCAAGCCATTTTAATCCGTTTCATCTACATCCGATCTTCGTGGAGAATTAACCTGATGATCTCTACCGCTTAATCCTGTCGAGTCGATATATCCTTTTTCTTTCAGTTCATCCATTAAATGACCGGCTCTGGGAAAACCAATATGCAAACGTAATTGCAGTAACGAAGTGCTTGCCTTCCCTTCCTCCTGAATAACTCTGATTGCCTTTTGTAACAGATCATCAGAAATTTCATTATCCTGAGTAGCTATCGTTTCCCAAGGCGCAACAACAAGCTCTAACGCATCCTGATTGATCCAATAATTGACCACATTCATTATTTCTTGCTTTTCAACTAATGGTGCCTGGGCACGTTGAAGTTCTGTTTGTTCTGGATTCAGGAAAAGCAAATCACCTTTTCCAAGTAAATCCTCTGCACCGGCCTTATCAAGAATCACTTTGGAATCCACTGATGTTGCAGTAACGAAAGCAATGCGGGCAGGAAAGTTGGCTTTAATCAAACCAGTCACTATATTCACACTGGGACGTTGTGTGCTAACCACCAGGTGAATGCCTGTAGCGCGTGCCATTTGGGATAATCTAGCAATCGTCGCTTCTGCCTGGTCAGGTTCATTCGCCATTAAATCAGCCAATTCATCAATAATAATCACTATACGGGGGAGCGTTTCCTCTCCCCGATCTTTCATTTTCATATTAAAGGAATTTAAATCCCGGGCGTTATAACTTTCCATTAATTTGAATCGCCGTTCCATTTCCAATACCGACCATTGCAATGCAGCAATCATACGTTTGGGATTTGTTTCAACTGGTCCGAGAAGGTGGGGAATACCTTCAAAAGAAGCCAGCTCAACTTTCTTGGGATCCAACATAATTAAGCGTAGTTCATCGGGTGTGTTCTTCATAATTAAAGATACAGCGAGGTCCCGGATAAAAATCGATTTTCCAGAACCTGTAGTGCCACCAATCAGCAGGTGCGGCATTCGGGTGAGATCAGCCAATACCGGATGATTGGAAACATCCACGCCTAAAATTAAACCAAGCGGAGATTTGAGGCCCTGAAAATCATTGCTTTCCAATAATGGACGAATTCTTACCTTTGATCCATATTGATTAGGCACTTCTATCCCAATATAAGAAAAACCCGTTATGGGGGTTTCAAAACGTAATCGTTCCACAGCCAATGCCAGGGTCAGATCCTTTTTCAGCTTGATTAATTGCTGCATCTGTACCCTTTTATGAACCAGATTCCCTTTTTCATCCACTTTATCGTAACTACCTAGTTCAATAGCATATTGAATGATAGATGGACCCACCCTGTAACCAGTAATCTTCACCGGAACATCAAACTCAGATAATGTTTTTATTATCTGCTTGGCCTGAGCCTGTAAAAATTCTTTATTTACATGCGACTCTTCTCCTGGCAATAGAAGATGCAAAGGCGGTAGATCCGTAATGCTAGATTTTTTACCAGGATACGGCTTCATAGCAGGCGTTTGTGATTTTTTTTTGTTGTCATCATATAAAGGCATAACGACATTGGTTTTTGATTGAGAATTTTCATTTGAAAAATCATCAACCTTAGATAGCCTAGAGCTAGAATATGGTTCTTCCTCTGTATTTAATCGAAAATGCAGTCTTTGAATTATCTTTTGCCACAACCCGAGACCATGCACAAGCAAAATAATCGAAAAAATAAACAATAGAATCGTGCTAAATGGAACTGGTAGAACCTTTTCAATAATTCTTGCCAGCCCCCAACCAATGACACCCCCATCAGCCCCCAATTCTGCATTTTCAAGGGAAAAGCCGCCAAATATTGTCAGAAGGACCAATGAGGTAAAAACAAATCCTTCCAATGCTAAAAGACGGTTCAAATTCAAGTGCGGGGCTTTTTCCAATCGTCTCAACAGGATTAATACCCCAATATAAATAACCAAGCCGGATGCTAAATATGCACCCCAGCCCAATCCTCGCTCAATGAGTGATGTCCATTGATCGATCAAAAAACCCTGGGATAATCGGAATAAACCCAGATAAGAAAGCAAACCAGTGGAGATAAGCATGATTCCCAGTAGATCCCCACTAAAGCGCTGAAATTTGATCAATAGATTAATCAGATTAGTTCCTGATTTATTTTTCGCTGGTCTGTTTTGCATTTCATTAAAAGTCAATTGAATATATAAATAATAACACTAAGCAATAATGATTTTTATTTTCACAAGATTTTTCTTCGCAGAACCGCTTTTATCCCCCGAAAAATGCAGATTACTGCTGGAAGCCTCGTTCATGGTTTTCCTGTTCAATCAGTTGGGCGGATATTGTGGCGATTGCCACTCTTTGTTTACGATAAAGATCAGCCTCTGACAATGACAACCGTCTGGCAATATCTTTTACTTTCATACCCTCAATAAATTTCATATCCAATAAATTATAGAGGACCCATTCATTGGTGTATTGCCTCTCCCCGACCGGTCGTATTGCTTGTATGGCATTTCTTAATATCTCGCGTAAACCATTGGCTGGATTTGAATTCTCATTTTCAGCGGATAATTTTTGAACAATGAATAATTGTAAAAGCGGACTTTGGGATAGTTTGGGACCACCCCACAGATGGGTCAGAGCATCCTTCACCCATTGATCAACCTCACCTTTTTTTAATGGCATGTCTTCGGAAAGAGCTTGACCACGGTCATACCGACCGGCTGCCAATAAATTTTGAATCACAGATACCTGGGGAGTTAAAACTTTTAAAGATAGCAACAAATCTTCCTGCAAGTGGCGATCTTTCAAAGCCAAAGCTGCCCGGGAGGCAAGCCGATTCAATGCCTTCTGGTGTTCCTCTTCCATTATCTCGGACTTTAACGCATTTACGCCAATCGTACCAATCACTTGCCGATTTCCATTTTCATCCTTCCTATATAAAGCAATAAGCAAGATCCCCTCCCATTCCAATTGCTTCTCAAAAGGTGGATTACTCATCAGGAATTGATATAGTTTTCGCTTGAAGTTTTCATTTTTTATTTTTGTCTTACCGATCTCAACGATGGTTTTAAAATTATCAGTATCCAATGCAGAAAGAAATGCACCTTTTGCTTGAACCCGGTCACAAATTACAGCCAAAATCATTTCCAAAAATTGGTTCAAGTCATTTTGGGTCAGCATTCGATCTTCCAAGGAACGTATGACTTCCAAATCCTCACGGTCGTTACCTGAAAAGAAAATTCTTTCCCACAATGGCGCAAAAAGGATAATAAAGAATTCAAGGAGAATGATGCTCCCAACCATTACCAAAACACTGGCTGCGGACAAGTCAACACCCAGAATGTCACCCAAACGACGAACCAGCGTAGTTGCGCCCAATGTCAGGCTGGCTGTGATTGGCCCACGCATAAGCCATCGAAATAACCGAGTTTTTATCACTCGGTCAGGCCATGGGAAACCATAAAACGCTACGGCATAAGAAATCACAATCGTTAAAGCCCCAACAATTAAACTAACAATGATAGAAAATAGCCAAAAAAGAAGAATATTATTCTTTGCAAATTCTGAACCATATAACAAATAGGGAAATGATCCTACTGCTGGACCTATTGCCCCTATTACTAAATACACCATTCTTCGCCGGCTGGTAGGAGTGACGGAACGATAAATTGCGCGGATCATGTTATACCAAGCCAGTAACATGACTGTTAAGAAATAGAAAGTAAATATTCCACTGAGAAGTGAGGGTTGCAGAAATGGGGCTGGTGGTTGATTAGTTACTACATTACCCACTAACCAACTAGTGGGGATTGTAAATAAAAATAAAGCAGAAATTAGATAGGTAATAATGCTGATTGCTTTTCTTCTACCGCGGCTAGGCTTGCCAGTGAAGGTAAGCAGGGCATCTGAAAAATTAAAATACCCTGCCGGTAGAAATACCAATCCCACCCAATAAAAATGTAAGACTACGTTCAAAACCTGATTACTTTGGGGGATCAGGGCAAAAGCAGCTGCCGCATAAACAATAGTGATGCAGACAAGAATCAGGGTGAATGATCGGGTCAATCGATCACGCAATTTATAAGTAAATGCAAATATTAATAAAGAAAAAGCGGTAACTGCAATCCCAGCCGTAAGGACATCACTTATGGCACGTAAGATGGTTATGACCCCAGAGGATAGATGAGCAAAGTCAATCATTTGCGGAAAAATCGGGTAAAGAATAAGGCAATATCATTATTGGTGTAGTAATACTCATTATATCCACAGAATTCAAACCCAAGTTTGCGAGCCAGACAAACGGCAGGATAATTTTTAGTAGACATTTCCATTGTGAGGCGATGGATATCTCTTTGAATACTCCAATCATGCGCTGCCCTCAACAGTACTGAAGCAAAACCTCGCCTGCGCCACCGCTCATGCACCGCCAAATCTCTTATCCAGCTTGTAGAGACAGACTGAATGGTTGAGATGCCAATATATCCCACGGGTACTTCATCCAAACAAGCAAGTAAAACAACTGATACAGATTTTGATCTATCTAACAAATTATCCAACGCATACGGATAATTAACCCGGATTGGCCTGGGTAAGCGAATTTCTCGGAAATTTGCCGCCTCAAATCCGTTCTCAACAATCCGATCCATTTGCCAGACTGTTTCCGTCTTAACCGTATGGTCAAAAGCAGATAATAATGAAAAATCAGGAGATACTGCTGTCCGTACTTTTACTTCAGCCATATTTATTCCCTAAGTTGGATTCACTTTAACCTGAATTGTACAGGGTTTTAGCAGGTTGTTTTGATTATCAGATACTACCAGACGTAAAAAATAGTTGCCAGGATTTAGTTGGCTGGTGTCCCATTTTCCACCAAGTGAATCATTCACAATGGTCTTGCTACCCGCTGCGATTGGGATCCAATCCTCTTTGCCAACTTGCTGGTATTCGTATTTATAAAAACCCTGATTTGGGATATTCACAGTCCCTTTTAGTTCAACAGAACCACTAATTTCGTCCCCGTTTTGGGGAGAAATCCATTCCAATTGTCCTGGAACACAACCTGTTACCACAATCGCTGTCTGGGTCGCATCATACCCTTGGGGTGTAACCCTTGTTCCCGCAATTTCGGTTAAGGGAATAGTAGGAGTTGAAATCAAATCCATCGTCGGTGTAGTAAGTTGGACCAGTCCGGGAAACTTAATGGTTAATACTGAAACCAGCATAAATTGCGTCAATCCCAATAGCAATACCAGAGCGATTATTGTCAGGGAAGAACGGATTGTGTTGTGGATAACCTCTCTTTCCATGCCAAAATAGGCATTACGTTTGGCGAACCAGGCACGCAAAAATCGATAAATATTAATAAAAGCAATGGTTCCTAAAAATATGAAAATGCCAACCTGATAAGTTGCCAAAAAACGCAATAAATCTTTCATGATTGGGTATTTTAGATCATTAATACAATTTAGAGTTGTTTGAGAACCCCGCGGATAATTGCATCCAATTTAGGAACAAGTTGTTTGCCGGCTTCCAACACTTCTTCGTGAGTTGTTATTGTGCTTCCATCCAGATTGGCTTTATTACTGATGCCAGAAATGCCCAGCACCTTCAATCTGGCATGCCGAGCAACAATTACTTCTGGAACAGTTGACATGCCAACTGCATCTGCACCGATTACTTTCAGGAAACGTAAATCTGCCGGGGTTTCAAAGGAAGGTCCAGCCAAGCAGACATATACACCTTTATGAACATCAATCTTTTTTCCAACCGCGACCTGATAAGCCAAATTTAGTAAATTCAAATCATATGGCTGACTCATATCTGGAAACCTCTCGCCAAACTCATCAATATTTAGCCCCCGGAGTGGATTCAAACCACCCATTGCAATTAATGAGATGTGGTCACGGATAAGCATAATATTCGCGGGTTCATATTCTGGATTAATTGCCCCGGCTGAGTTGGTAACCATGAGTGTTTTTATTCCAAGGCGAATCATCACCCTTATTGGAAATCCTATGATCGGCATTGAATAACCTTCATAATAATGAGCACGCCCTTGCATAATGAATACAGGTTTTTCTTCCAGTGAGCCAATCACCAGTTGACCTTTATGACCCTGGATTGTGGATTTTGGCCAATGCGGAATTTCGGAATAGGGGATTATTTCAGCCGGATTCACCGATTCAGCCAGATCACCTAAACCGGTCCCCAAGATTAATCCGATCTTAGGGGTCTGTCTGATCCGCTTTTGAATTGTTGAAACCGCTTCATCAATCATGCTGAGGGTAACAAAATCATCCATATTCATGCCTTCTTTTTTGTTTTTCATTTGCAAAAAGATTATATCAAGATTGACTCACCATTTTCTTGTGTCGAACTATTATTTTAATAGTTCTTTAAATGCCTTAACCGTGTTTTCAATATCAGCATCTGAAATCCAATAATGTGTGACCATACGTATTCGATTTGCACCAACCAACCCAACCCGAATCTCCTTCTCCCATAATTGAGCATGAATTTCTTTTACGGATTTTTTTATTTCATCAGTAAACGAAATAAAAACCATATTTGTTTCAGGCATATTATTTTCTAATTTGATCCCAGGTATTGATGAGAGTTCTTTGGCGAGATTAAATGCGCGTAAGTGATCATCGGGAATTCGTTCCACCATAGTCTCCAAAGCAATGATTCCAGCAGCTGCAATAACCCCTGCCTGACGCATGCCACCCCCAAGCATTTTTCGGATTCGCCTGGCCTTATGAATAAAATCAGCCGATCCGCATAATACGGACCCTACCGGTGCACATAGGCCTTTACTTAGGCAAAAAGTGACAGAATCTGCCGGAGCAGCCAGGTCACTGGCTTGGATTTTTAGCGCAGTGGATGCATTAAAAATCCTTGCACCATCCAAGTGTAAAAAAAGTCTATGGGCATGAATCAATTCCGCAGCAGAACGTGTATATCCAAGTGAAATTGCTACTCCTCCACACCGATTATGCGTATTTTCAAGGATTAATAGCCGCGAGACAGGGTGGTGAATATCATCCACTCTGATTGATTCTCCAATATCTTCCAATGCAATCGTCCCATTTTTCAGATTTGGCAGAGTATGGATCACCACGCCGCCAAGCGCCGAGACACCGCCTGCTTCAAATAAGAAGGTATGAGCCAAATTACCCATTATGGCTTCATCACCACGCTGGCAAAAGGTCAGCACTGCAAGCAGATTAGCCATCGTTCCGGATGGAACGAATAATCCCGCCTCTTTTCCCATTTTTTTGGCAGCCATTTCCTGCAATAGGTTGATTGTGGGATCCTCTTCATAAACATCATCCCCCACTATGGCTCTTGCCATCGCCTCCCTCATCTGGAGTGTGGGCTGTGTCACCGTATCTGATCTCAAATCAATCATTTCTTATCCTTTGACTGCGATTTTGTAGAAAGACTATCTAATAATTGTGATAATTCAAGAGGTAATCCAACCCTAAAGCAGCGTGGATTTTCTTCTGAAAGCAAAGTTATTTTTAGTTCATATGCATGCAAAAAATGGCGCTGTATTGGCAATGAGGGGTTTTTCCTTCCATATATCGTATCTCCGACAATTGGGCAGCCAATCGATGCCAGATGCAGCCTGATTTGATGTGTCCGACCTGTAAATGGTTTAGCTATTAATAGAGTGTGGTTGAGAAATTCTTTTTCAATCGAATAATTTGTAATCGCGGTCCTGCCTTTACCGGTTGGTGCAATTGCCATTCTTTTTCGATTATTCGGGTCCCGATAAATAGGTGCTTCAATTCTTCCTGTCGATGTTCTTGGATAACCGTCCACCAACGCCAGGTATTTTTTTTCCACCTTACGGCTGGTGAATTGTTCCTGTAGCCAATGCTGACTTTCTTCAGTTTTTGCGATAAGAATAAGGCCGGATGTGTATTTATCCAGGCGATGGACAATTCCGGGTCTTTGGCTGCCATTTTCCTTCCCGAGAAAAGGCATCCGGGCCAGTAAAGCATGGACCAGTGTACTTGAACCATGGCCAGCAGAAGGGTGAACCACCATACCCGCAGGTTTATTGACCACCAAAACACTTTCATTTTCAAATACAACTTCCAATGGAATATCTTCCGGTATTAATGTGGATGCAGGTAAAGGCGGAATGATTACATTGATCGCCATTCCTTTTTCAAGGGAAAAACCAGTCTTTTGAATAATTTCGCCATTTACTTCTACAAATCCATTTCGGATAAGGTTTTGTATGCGTGAGCGGGTATATTCCGGCAGACAATGGACAATATATTTATCCAAACGTTCAGGTTCTAATTCAAGGAAAATTAATTTAACTTTCTTCTCCATGATTTATTTTATTTTTTAGGTTGAGGTGATTGATCAGCAGAATTTCCGCTACTATCGACTTTCAATTGATTCGTTGGTTTGCTCCCCTGCTTATCCTTCCACCAGATTCCCAAAATCATTACAATCACCCCTACCGTGATGCTGGAATCAGCAACATTAAAAACAGCAAAATTTCCAACTGAAATAAAATCAGTTACATGGCCAAGAGTGATGCGGTCAATTAGATTGCCAATCGCCCCGCCAAACTGCATGGCAAGCGCCAGCCGCAGAGGCCAATCCTCTTTTGAAAATTTTGGGTAGTAATAAACGATTGCGGTAGCAATGATCACTGCTAGTATTGTAAAAATAAGATTCTGACCCTGGAGCAATCCAAAAGCTACACCAGTGTTGTACCAATGCACGACCCGTGCATAAGGCATCAGCCACGGCCAAGGTGACCAGGCTTCACCCTGAGATAAATTGGATCGCACCAGCGCTTTAGTGATTTGATCTAATAGGATGATTGTGCCGGAAACAGGAAATAAGAACAAATACTCTCTTAAGACTTTTTTCAAAATACAGCTCCGAATAAGAATATTTCATTTTAACCGATTAAATATTTGCATTTTTTGATTGGGCTTTATTTTCATTTTCATAAAACTCAGGCAAAGGAAAGAAATATTTCCATCGATATATTAATATCCATCCTTAAACATCCAAAAACATTGGATTTTTTCAAATAGATATTGTCTAACAGTCAGTCTAATTCTCTGAATAAAAATGAAAGATTTTTAGTATTGCTGTTTTTCTACCAGAAAATTATTTCATAATCCACAGCGTAATTTGCTCGCCATCAAATTCATCACTGGTATTAGGCAGGGTATTAGGGACTGCCTCATCTGTTATTTCTATTGAGAGCGTTTCCACTTTAATATAATCAGTAAAATCCTTTATTGCTGCATTTAATTTTCCTGATGCAGTATAAGCCAGCTTGATCCGGTCAGCAATATCCAATCCTGCCTGTTTACGGGCATCCTGTACATGACGGACAAATTCACGCGCTAATCCTTCTTTAATTAGGTCATCATTTAATTTAGTCACCAAAGCTGCTAAATATGGACCTTCAGCGGATACCTCATATCCTTGTTTGGCTTGTATGCGCACTTCCACCTCTTCAGGAAGAATCTCCAAATCCTCATTTTCGATTTTGACCTTAAGATTACTTCCAGATAGCAGTGTTAAAGCAGTTTTTTCTGAGGGCAAATCCAAAATCTTTTCCCGTATTTGCGGGAATTGGTTTTTGTATTTTTGGCCAAGCTGTTTAGGGAGAGGTACGACCTCATACGCCACTGCCTCGCCAGCAGCACTTAGAGTTCTAACCTTTTTTACATTTAGTTCATCTTTCAATAGATCAGAATATCTCTCAACCACTTTTGGATCATCCTTACTACTAAGCGCAAACGCTGCTTCTGATAATGGCTGGCGTACTTTAATGTTGGCCTTATTACGGGCGGCATGCCCCAGTGTAACCAATTTCATCACAAGGGTCATTTCGTTAATCAAATCGTCATTAATAAGCGCCGGATCAAACTCAGGCCAGTCAGTGAGATGCACTGAATTGGATGCCAATGGATCTGCTGAGACTACCAGGTTCCGATAAAGCTCATCAGCCAGAAACGGCATCGTGGGAGCCAATAACTTACTTATGGCTACAAGAGCTTCATACAAAGTCGCATAAGCCGCTTTTTTATCTTCATCTGATTCACTTTTCCAAAATCGTCTGCGTGAACGGCGTAAATACCAGTTGGATAGATGATCAATAAATATCTCAATCGGGCGAGTAGCCCCCAATACATCATACGTCTCAAAAGAACGAGTAACATCGCGGATCAAAGCATGCAGTTCTGTGCGCAACCATAAGTCCAAGGGACTGTATTTGACTCCGGACATGTCTCCCGGTTTCCAATTATCCAGATTGGCGTAAGTAACAAAAAAGGAATAGGTGTTCCAGAGGGTGAGAATGAAATTACGTACCACTTCACCTACCAGATCAGATGAGAATCGTCTTTCCTGCCCAGGCGGACTGGCAGTATAGAAGTACCAACGCATAGCATCGGATCCATGTTTGTTGATTGTTTCCCACGGATCTACCACATTTCCCCTAGTCTTGGACATTTTTAATCCCTCAGCATCCAATATCAATCCAAGACAAATTACATTCTTAAAACACACTTCATCAAACAATAGAGTTGAAATGGCATGCAATGAGTAAAACCAGCCGCGAGTTTGGTCGATTGCTTCACAAATATAATCAGCCGGAAATTGATTTTTAAATTTCTCCTTATTTTCAAAGGGATAATGCCACTGACCCACCGGCATCGAGCCGGAATCAAACCAGACGTCAATCAATTCCGGTACTCTGGACATTGTACCCTTACATTCAGGACAATTCAGCTTTACTTCATCCACATAGGGACGATGAAGATCGAGTTTGGATAAATCACTTTCTGCCAAATTGCTTAATTCTTCCCTCGAGGCAACCATCAATTGATGATGGCAGGAATCGCATACCCAGACGGGCAAAGGTGTCCCCCAATAACGTTCACGGCCAAGTGCCCAATCTTTGTTATTTTCAAGCCAATTGCCGAATCGGCCCTCACGAATATGATCCGGGTACCAATTGATTTTATTATTTAACTCAACCAGTCGATCTTTATACTGGCTGGTGCGGATATACCAAGTCTGGCGTGCATAATAGAGTAAAGGCGTATTGCAACGCCAACAGAAAGGATAGGAATGGGTATAACTAGTGACTTTATAGAGCAAACCTCGGGATTGCAAATGATCGATGATTAAAGGGTCGGCATCCTTGACAAATTTCCCAGTCCAGGTGCGTACTTCCGAAATAAAAGTTCCATTAGTTGCTACTGTTTGTAAAATCGGTAAATCCTCTTCCTGAGCCACCCGCATATCATCCTCGCCATAAGCCGGGGCAATATGAACCAATCCCGTGCCGTCTTCAGTGGACACAAAATTACCCAAGACAACATAATGGGCGGGTTTATCCAGAGGCAAAAATGAAAATAGAGGTTGATATCGTTTACCTTTTAAATGCTTACCTTTATATCGATCGATTACTTTAACATCCTCGTCCCCGAATACCGTTTTCACCAATGCTTCCGCCAGAATGAGTTTTTCGGTGTTATTTTCAAAACCATTCTTTAGGGTATGCTCAACTGTCACATAATCTAGATCTTCACCAACTGCCACCGCCACATTGCCGGGTAAGGTCCAAGGAGTGGTCGTCCAGACTAATAACGATGTATCTGGCTCATCCACTAAAGGCATTCGAACAAAAATGGAAGGATCGCTTACTTCTTTGTATCCTAAAGCCACCTCATGATCAGATAATGGTGTTCCACAACGCGGACAATACGGAACTACCTTAAAACCTTGATAGATAAGCCCTTTATCCCAAAAATTCTTCAAAATCCACCATACGGATTCGATATAAGGATTTGTATAGGTTATATACGCATCTTTAAGGTCCACCCAAAAGGCAATCCGGTCAGTTAATTTTTCCCATTCCTTAATATAAGCAAAAGCGGATTCCCGACAAAGTGCATTAAATTTCGCTATCCCGTAATTTTCAATTTGCTGCTTGTTATTAAATCCCAGCTTTTTTTCCACCTCAATCTCAACCGGTAATCCATGGGTATCCCAGCCACCACGACGTAGCACATGATAACCACGCATAGTGCGGTATCGAGGAAATATGTCTTTGAAAGCCCTTGCCAGGACATGATGAGTTCCTGGTTTTCCATTTGCAGTTGGGGGTCCTTCAAAAAAAACATATTCAGCTTTTCCTTCGCGTTGCTTTAAAGATTGATGAAAGACGTCTTCCTCTTTCCAAAATTTCAGGATGGCTTCTTCCATTTCAGTGATATCCAATTTAGACTTGACTGGTTTAAACATCCTGCCTCCATTTAAAAAAATATTCTCGCCCTGGCAGGGACGAGAAAAATTCCCGTGGTACCACCCTGTTTCTCACATTTGGTGAGCACTCAACCAGGTGAATTCAAACTAATGAACAACCTGCGCTCAGATAACAGTGGGCGAATTCGGTTTGCTTAGTAGCAACAAATATCTGCGTTCAGCTCACAGCTCCGGAAGGATTTTCAATTCATCCCGCTGACCCACATTTCACCTTGGATCGGGTTCGCTTTCAGCCTGGATTGAATTTACTCGTTTCCATCAACGCTTTTCGTTCAGATTTTATCACAAATCAAACATGCAATTTTTCAATACTTTTTTAACGTTAGGACAATTATTGAATCACATCATAAAAAAGGGGGAGTGGCTTACAGGGGGAATCCTGCACTTTTATTGCAGAATAAAGAATTGTTTTAACCTGATCCAATTTTTTCTCATCATTAGCATGAATTGTAAAAAGCAACTCCCCCTTCTTGATTTCCTCACCAACTTTACAATGCGCCAACACCCCCACCCCATAATCAATTGGATCACCTTTTTTCGCGCGGCCCGCTCCCATGAGAATAGCCGCTTCAGCGACTGTTCTTGCATTAACCATGGATAGATATCCTGAATCCTGAGAGAAGACAGGTTCGATTATTTTCGCATGGGGTAAAAGCTGCGGTTGATCAATCGCGCTGACATCCCCACCCTGGGCTTGAACCAATTGCCTGAATTTCTTCCAGGCATCTCCACTCTTCAATATTTGTTCAGCCAATTCCCGGCCTTTTTCAAGAGTGTCAGCTTTTTTGCCCATTTGGAGCAAATGGCTGGAAATCACCATGCAGTGTTCATGGAAATCGGCAGGACCATGACCTTGTAAAGTATCAATGGCTTCGCATAACTCCATGGCATTGCCAACCGCTTCGCCAAGGGGCTGATTCATGTCCGAGAGAACAGCTCTAACCTGGCGGCCACTCAATTTGCCGATGGTCACCATCATCCTGGCAAGTTTTTTCGCATCTTCTATATTCGACATAAAAGCGCCAAATCCTGTTTTAACATCCAACACGATAACATTGGCACCTGCTGCCAATTTTTTACTCATCACCGATGAGGCAATCAAGGGGATGCAAGGCACAGTCCCAGTCACATCTCGTAAGGCATACAGCTTTCCATCGGCCGGAGCCAGATCCACTGATTGACCAGTCAGGACAATACCAATTTGCCTTAATTGGTTCATAAATTCATCAACACTCAGATTCACCCGATAACCCGGGATTGATTCCAATTTATCCAAAGTGCCCCCACTGAATCCCAAGCCTCGTCCAGACATTTTGCCGACTAAAAGACCACAAGCTGCCACAACCGGTGCCACTACCAGAGAAGTTTTATCGCCAACACCACCGGTTGAATGCTTATCCACGACAATCGGTGCAATGCTGGAAAGATCCAGAATATCTCCGGAATTTGCCATCGCCAGCGTAAGGTCGGTAGTCTCTTGCTCGGTCATGCCATTAAGGAGGACTGCCATCGCCCAGGCAGATGCCTGATAGTCAGGAATTTCACCATTTGTAAAACCTTGAACAAAAAAATCTATTTCCTCTTTGGTGAGCGGTAGCTGATCTCTTTTTTTGATGATGATATCGACTGCCCTCATTAGTGACCTCCACTAATAAAAAAAGTGCGCTTTTTATTGTAACTCAAAGCGCACATTCATTAATTTATTTTATTTATTGAATTATTTTGGTTTTAAAATGATCGTAGTCCTGCGGTTGGGTTCTTCACCAATACTTGTTGTGGTTACAAATGGATGATAGCGCAATTCCAGATGGATAATGCGGCGTTCATTAGACGGCATTGCTTCCAGAACTTGTCTACGTCCAGTTTGAATGACCTGATCTGCCAGACGGCGTGCCAATTGACGTAATTGACGCTCACGACGCAATCGGTAACCCTGCACGTCCAGAGTCAATGGCACCCATTCACCAGCTTTTTCGCAGAGAATCAAACTTGCAATGTATTGAAGCGCATTTAGTGTCTCGGAACGGCGTCCGATTAACACACTTAAATCATTTCCGGAGACTTCAACCAGAATCATTGGATGATCTCTTTCATCTTCTGGCTCAATCACCCTGCCGGAAACTTGCGCATCAATTTTCATGCCAGTAACGAGTTTTCCAACAATCGCTATGGCATTATTCATGTTCTCTTCAAGCTTGTCCGGTTCTTCAGAAATTACTTTTTCTTGTCTTTTTCCTGCTTTTTTTTCTTTTACTCTTGGAATTGAATCATCGATTTGTTTTTGCGTGTCATCTTTGACTGTCAGTTTTATGTGGACATCTCGATTCCCAAGTCCCAAAAAACCCTGATGTCCTTCATCCAGAACTTCAATGTCAACCGCATCTCTTGGCAAACAGAGTTGATCCAATCCTTTCTCAATGGCTTCTTCAACCGTGGGAGCGAAAACCTCAACAGTTGTCTTATCCTTCATCTTAATTGCCTCAAAATAATTTTCGATTATTTCCGATCTAAATTGGAACCACTGCCCTTTATTTGAGTAGATCGGACTTTGTCATTTTTTGCTTTTGCATCAATTTTTTTGGCAGGGAATAGATTGCTAATATTCAATTTTCCTAGAGCCCAATATTGAAAAATCGTAACCACATTGGAGACTAAAAAATATAACGCCAATCCAGAAGCAAAAGAATAAGCGAACCAACCCATTAATAAAGGCATATAAATGTTCATCATTCCCGACATCTGTTTGGATTGTGGGTCGTTTGACGGGGGACTCATCAGCTTACTCTGCAAAAAGCTGGAAATAACCACCAGAATCGTCAACACAGGTATTCCAAAACTGATTCCAGGGAGGTACAAACGTTCTGGTTTGCCCAGATCCATCCAAAGAAACTGACTATTCAACGGTATCAGCGTAATTGGGTCCTTTAGCCAGGGAATGAACTTGAAAGCGTTGGATAACCAGGGAGAAACTCTGGATACAAGGTTAGCCAATTGCAGAGGGGCGTTCCCCATGGTTTGAATAATCGCCTGATATAATCCGATAATAATCGGCAATTGAATCAGAGTGGGAAGGCAGGAAGAAAACGGACTGACTCCGCGTTTTTTATAGAGGGCCATTTGCACTTCAGCCAGTTTATTCTTATCATTTTTGTATTTCTTCTGCATATCAATCCACTCCGGGTCTTGTTGAAGATCCGTAAGGGCTTTAGTGCTCTTAATCTGTTTGGCAGTTAATGGATGGGTGATCAGTTTGATCAAAATGGTAAAAAGGATAACTGCAATTCCAAAATTCTGTCCAATCAAGTTATAGATAAAAAGCAGCACATTAATCAGAGGGCTAATAATAATGGTATCCCACATGTTATTTTCCTTTTATTTCGGGGGATTGAAAGACCAAAACTCACGACCGTTTTGATCAAATTTGGTTAATAAAAAGTCCTTGCCTACAGCAGCTAATACTATATAATCACTCATAATTTTAGGAGCGGTGTATAAAGGTTCGGTGAATGTTTTACTCCATAACTCAGATCCTGATGAATCGAGTATGATAAATTTTCCCGCTTTAGTAACAAATGCGGCTTTATCAGTCATTTCCGTCCCACCACCAATCACTGGGGATCCCGCATCCACCGGCGTTTTCCAAACCTCTGCACCAGTTGCAGCCGAAAGAGCATATATTTTACCAAACTCATCACCTACCATGACTGTATCACCAACTAAAACAGGAGAAGACCAGATTCCACCCAGTTTACCAGTCGATGGATATGTCCAGATGATTTTACCTGTCTGAGTATCTAATGCGTACAATATCCCACCCAACGTACCAGCATAAAGGATTTTTGCATTTGAAAGAACCGGGTCAGCAAAGATTGCGGTGGTCAAGTCAGTGCTCCATAATGGTTTCTGAATCGAAATTCTCTTACCCACCTCATCGGCACCAATTTCATCTTGGCTGTAAATAAGTTTTAACGCATAAACAAAATGATCCATCGAGCCAAAATAAAAATTTGACCCATCAGTAACTGGTTTTGACCAATTAGGTCTCAAGGTCTTGAATTGCCATAAAAGGTTTCCATTGGAATCCAGTGTATATAAATGACCATCTACGTTAGGTGCATAAGTGATCCCGTGATTAAGTAAAGGAGAAGCAATGTAACGGTCCTTGGCATCTTTAAACACCCAATTTTGCTGACCTGTCGTTGCATTCAAACTATAAAGCACATTACTATAATCTCCAGCTACGATAGTATTATTTTCATAAGCCGGGGCAGCAAAAAAAACAGTTTCTTTTACTAATTCCTGGGGAAAGCGCCAAGCCAGACTGCCATCCGAATTTTTCACTGCATAAATATAATTACCAAAAGCAACATAGGCTAATTCTTGCGAAACATTTAATCCTGGCCAGGAGGAGGCCAAACCTGCAGTAGTACATCCACTGACAGCCATTGCCAGAATCAAGAGAACCAATGTCAGAGCTAATATTTTCTTTTTCATACAATTATTGTATTGATTATCCTTTCATAGTATTAAAGAAGAGGGTCATATCCACCAGGATTAAATGGATTGCAGCGTAAAACACGAAATACTGCTTTAAATAATCCCTTGAAAAAACCATATTTATACACGGCCTGGTAACCATAATGAGAACAACTGGGATAAAAACGGCAAGTATTTGTGGGTAGAGCCGTTGATATAATTTTTTGATAAAGACGGATGAGCCCAAGTAAAACCCATTGAGGAAAATTCCATAAAGTGAGTTTGAAATCATGTAAGGCCGGCTCATGCGGATAAGTCTGATCCATCATAATTTTCCAACTTCCGTTGTACACAAATCGGCCTTTTGCATAACTTCATTCATCGC
>Ga0209777_10001522_pt1 | contig 33085 bp, 27 predicted proteins | sample FrelakmetHBP12HB_FD_187147 | JGI IMG/M metagenome (GOLD analysis project Ga0209777, IMG submission 187147) | Freshwater lake sediment microbial communities from the University of Notre Dame, USA, for methane emissions studies -HBP12 HB (SPAdes)... | ecosystem: Environmental > Aquatic >... | reverse complement strand
AGCGGGCAATCTCCAGCGAAAACACCTTGTCCTCGGTTGTCCCGCCGATGTCAACGTCCAGCTTCTGTTTGATCGCCTCCATCACGCGCTTGCCGCCGCGAACATAGCAGGCGGTGCCGAGGCAGACTCGGATAAGGTTCTTACCACGCGGCACTGTTGAAAAGAACGAATAAAACCCCACCACGCCCGCGACCTCGCTGTAGGGCTTGTCCAGCCCTCTCGCTATGCGTTTGAGGACGTTTTCCGGCAGGTAGCCAAATATCCCCTGCGCAATTTGCAGCAGGGGTATCAGCGCCCCGGGCTTTTCCCGCAGCTCCGAGATGTACTCGTCAAGCTTTGCGAGAAGCTCCTCCTCCGTGGCTCCTTCCATGCATTTGCATTCCTTTTTCTCGTTGTCCATTCCTCGTTTCCTTCTTTCTTTAAAGGGATGCTGAGGCGCGCCCAAGGCGCCTCCGCAGCATCTCTAGGGCCTCACCTCGAGAGAGGCGAGGGCGGTCCTGATTTTTTCCGACATCTGGCGGGCAACGGCAAGGCCGTGACACTCGCCAAGCTGTAATTCCTTCACCACCTCCGAAACGCTGATCACGCACTCCTTCTTCCCGACGCGAAGCGAGCACGTAAGCTCGATGTTCGGGTTCGTGCATACGACGGAGGAGAGGGTTGCGGCAAGGTCTCCCAATGGCCTGCGGTCTACATGGCTCAACTTCATTGTGGCGGTTACCGCCAACCCTCCCAGCTTCGATCTGGATATTTTCAGTTTTCCCCCGGCCTGTTCAGCGGCTGCCCGGAAAAGGCTTAGGCCAAGCCCTGTCCTTTTCCCATGCTTGGTGGTGTAAAACGGGTCGAGCGCCACCTTTGCCGGAACGCTCAAGCCCCCGCCGTTGTCCTCCACCACAATCTTCATGACGTCCTTGGCCGGGTCCTCCGCCACCATGACCCGTATGATCGTCACGCCTGCGCGGATAGAGTTTTCGATCAGGTCGAGTATATGGAGAGACAGCTCAAGCAATCCAATGTCTCCTCTCCCCTTCCCCCTTCAGCGCCAGGGCAAGCTCCTCGAAGGTCGGCTTGCGCATTTCAAATATCGTCATTGCCGACCCCACGTCCAGGAGGAAATGGGAATCGGAGGAGGCGATCATGGGAAGGCCCAGCGATAAAAATTCCTTGTCTCGGGATGCCCTGACGCCTGCCCTTGATATTTCTATGGCGTCGAATTCGGCATCTTCGGGGAAAAAGCCGAGCTGGCTGATCACGCCGAAGTGCGGCCTGTCCACGTGAGCGGCTATGGCGAGTCCGCCGTTTTCCCTGATGAGCGAGATGGCTTCATTCAGGGTGAAGCTCGTTGCCGCAGCCAGCATTTTTACCTCCCTGCCCACAGAGTTGCCCTTTGCATCCATCAAATGTTGCCCGCCGAACATTTTGTCCGGTTCCTTCCCCTTTTCGGGGAGAGTCGCAAGGGCCTTTTCCGCAACCGCCGATGCGGCCCGGGCGTTATCGAACAGGCCAACCACGTGCACTTCCTCGGCCGTCGTTATCTCTATGCCCGGCAACACGGTCAGAAGCCCGGCGGCCGCTTTCTGAATCGCGGCCGAATTCCCCGAGCTGTTGTGATCGCATATAGCGATCATTGCGAGCTTCTTTTCCAGCGCCGCCCTCACGATGGCCGGAGGGGTCATCTCGACGGAAGCGCACGGGGACAGCGCGGAATGAATGTGTATGTCCGCCCCGAAAGCCTTCACGCATGACTTCCTCTCAGGCCAAGCGAATAAAGCCGCCCCACCACGTCGAACGTCGGCTCCTCCGAAACGTAAAGAGGTATCCCCTCCTCGACCGCTTTCCGCCTGACGTCTTCCTCGGGAACCCTTCCGGAGGAGAAGATCACGGCGGACAGGCCGGCATGGAGCGACACGGCTATCACGTTCATGTGAGCCTGTATGGTCACGAGCACGCCGCCGGAGGGGGCGTGGGCAAGCACGTCGCTCAACAGGTCTGACGCATGGCCCGAAACGATTTCGGCGTTTCCCTTCTCCCCCAGTTCCGGCGTGATGTTCCTGAGAGAGAGCTTTTCGGCTATTCGATCCAGTTTCATGTGATACCTTCAATCGCGCGACAAATACGCGCATTGGCTTATGGTTGCCCTGTCCATGACAATGTCTTCGGCAAGCGCCCCGCAAGTGGGCGCGCCGCAGACCCCACAGTCTTTTCCGGGCAGGCGCACCAGGAATTTCTGCATTTCCGAAAGCTTGGCGATGGCCCTTGAGATGTCCGGGTCGAGCCGCACGCCCGCGCGAGCGGCGAATGGGACGCCCCGGCGCACCGCCTTCGCTTCGGGGAGATGCGCGCCGCCCAAGGCATTGCGCGACTTCTGCCAGCGGTGTCGGGACAGCGCCGAAACCTCCCTCAACAGCGGGGAACCGAAGCAGCCGCCCTCGCAAGCGTAAAGCTCGATAACCTTCACGTCGCCGAGCAGTCCGTTTTCCGCTTTGTCCAGGATACGCATCACGTGCCGCATCCCGCTGATCTCGAGAACGTCGAGAGATGATGCGGCGCGTTGCGCATCATGGGCGCCGCTCTGCAGGGGCGATTCATGAATCGGCTCCCATACCTTATTGCCGTCCCCTGCCGCGAATCTGAGAATCGCCTCTCTCAGGGTCTCTGGCGCAATGGCGTGGAGGCTCGCCGATGAGCCGCCCCCAAGCGCCGTGAGCTGGGAGGGACACGAAACGACAATCGCCGCGCGGCCCTCGGGAAATTCGCGCCTCGCCGCCTCGACGGGGGAAATGAACGGCGCAATATTTTCGATGAGCGATGGGAAGCGAACCTCGATGAGATTCACTACGGCGGGGCAAACCGGTGAAATCGTAGGAGCGCGATTCCGTTCGCGGGCATGCTCGATAACCGAATTCCTCAGCGCCTCCTCCCACGCCTCCATTGCAAAAACCTTCGCAAATCCCATCTCGCCAAGCGCCTTGAGGGCCATTTCGGGGCCGACGCCGAGGCCCAGCCCCGCCAGAAGAGATGGCGGCGCGATCAGGCCTGATACCTCTGCCGGATCGGGCATTTCCCCGGCCGGGGCCATTGAAATCGCCCCCGACTCGCAAGCGCTGACGCATGCGGCGCAATCTATGCAAAGGTGCTTTATTATCTCCGGCCCTCCGCTTTTCACGCGAAGCGCAAGCGTGGGGCAAACATGGAGACAACGGAAGCAGCCCGTGCATTTCCCCGCGACGATCGCTATCGAATTGAGGCCGGTCTCCAGCGCGTCGGAGGGTTTGAGGCGGATGGATATGTTTAACGTCGTGCCTTCGCCCACCTTTGACTCGATGGCGAAGCGGTCGCTGTTTCTTTTGATGTTCGGAAGGCCCATGCCCGCGCCGAAGCCCAGGTCTTTTGCCTCGGGCGGCGCGGTCGAATATCCCTCTTTCATAGCCAGATCAATATCGGGAATCCCAGGGCCTTCGTCCGTAACTTCCATATCTATGCGGTCTGAATCGAGGAAGAACCTCATGTTGCCGTTCCTCGCGTGGATGACCACGTTCATCTCAGCCTCGTATGCGGCGATCATTGCGCGGCGAATTATGGCAGGCTCGACGTTGATCTTTTTGAGCAACTTTTTCAGGTTGCTCGACGCCATGCCCGCCCTCTGATAATCCCCGCCCTTTATCTTGAATGAGCCGGTGTTCATTAACGGATTTCTTCACCCAGGCATTGCTTCAGCCGCTTGCACGCCTCCTCCAGGCCAAGGGGCGAAACAATCAACGCGGTGCCGTTCTCGACGGCCGCCGCAAGCATCGCGGCATCGGGCTGAATATCGTTGAGGAGGCAAATCGCGGGAACCTCTAACAGCTCCGACACCCTCAACAACTGGGGATTCTTTACGTCGCTCACAAGCAGGGTGTCCCCGGACGCCATGTTCAGCAGATCGCTGATCCTCGCGCTCGCATAAAATCGCCCGATCTCAACCCCCGGCTTCCCCGGGGCAAGCGCTTTCGCCTCAATCCTCTCTATAAGCGATTCAAGTTTCATAGCAATTTCCACCACATCGGTAAATTCTTGACCTATTATTACCATTTGGTAAAGCAATTGCCGTGCCTTAAATCGTGATGTTCGAAAGAGCGAAGCTTATGCCGTTCCCTGATGTTTAAGCATGGTAGAAAGATCAATTTAACGTGTCTTGATCTAATAGGGTAAAACGATATAATCGGTGTAACTGATTGTTTTTACTGATGATATTGGATATGGAAGGGTATTAATCGGGAAATTCAAATTGAAGTTTACTGTATTATGATAATTATAATAAATTTTATAATGTTACCAGCAATATCATATTGTCTATCCAACCTCGTGTGCATAAGTCTCCCATGGGAGATTTGTACTCGGAATTGGAGCGCAACTCACCGAGGTTTGCTTCAATCCAAAATCCCGATTTTATCATTCATCATTCATCTTTTTTTTCAGAGCGCCGGAATATTGCTTCGAAATATGAAATATGCGGCGCCGACGAGGCAGAACCCGGCCAAAATGTAGTCTACTTTTATTGGTTGTTTCATGTAAAAATATGCGAATGCCGCAAAGACGCACATTGTGATTATTTCCTGTGTGACCTTCAGTTGGGCGAGGTTTGCATATCTGTAACCTATGCGGTTTGCGGGCACTTGAAGAACGTACTCGAAGAAGGCGATGCCCCAACTGACCAGTATCGCGAAGATCAGCGGCTTCCCATTCATGTATTTCAGGTGCCCATACCACGCAAAAGTCATGAAGATGTTCGAGCAGGTTAGCAGCACTATGGTCTTAAGCATTAAGGTTTCCTTCATTTAAAGTGCCACCGCTTGTCTGGTCAAGGGGTGGCACATGCTTCGATAAGATAACTTTTAAATCTAAAATAGGGATAGTACCTGTTATCGGCCTATCCTCTCTTGTCTCAGGAACCTTGAAGGTAAATTAGTGTACCATAACAACCCCGAATGTCAATGTGAATGCGAAACAGGTGACTATCCATCCTCGATTCCCGCTTAAGGGGTACCGCACCTTGACCGCAATCCCGATGAAATCGGGATGAGGACAAGGTGTGAATACCCACCCATTGGGTACCCATCTTGTCCTCGTCCCGACAAATCGGGACTGTGGTCAAGATGGGATACCCCCGTTCTTAAGCGGGAATCGGGGACTATACCGATTCCCAATATTGCCTCTAATGTGCTATATTTACAGATAGTTGGCGGGGTGGAAAGACGCAAATGGCCGGAGGCAAGGAACAGGAAACGATAAATAAGCTTATTGCGAGCGTTGAGGGCGTAATCCGCGGGAAGTCGGAGGTGGTGCGTCTGGCGGTGGTGGCGCTTATCGGTCGCGGCCACCTGCTGCTCGACGACATCCCCGGCGTGGGGAAGACCACGCTTGCGCAGGCGCTTGCGCGAAGTATCGGGGCGCCCTTCCGGCGCATACAGTTCACAAGCGACCTCCTGCCCGCCGACATCATCGGCGTAAACGTTTTCAACCAGCAGAACGGCGAATTCGAGTTCCGGCCGGGGCCACTTTTTTCGGGCGTGGTGCTTGCCGACGAGATAAACCGGACAAGCCCCAAGACCCAATCGGCGCTTCTCGAGGCCATGAACGAGGCGCAGGTTACTGTGGATAATAGCACTTACGCTTTGCCGAAACCGTTCATGGTGCTGGCCACGCAGAACCCCCTCGAATTTCACGGCACCTTTCCCCTGCCCGAAAACCAGCTCGACCGGTTCATGTTGAGCCTTAGCGTGGGCTATCCGTCACGCACAGACGAGTTGAGCATACTGAAGACGATGAATTACGCCGTAACGGCGGACGGGGTCAGGCCGGTGATCAGCGCGGCCGAGATCATTGCGCTCCAGGACGCCGCGGACCGCGTGCGCATTGACGAGTCCCTGCTCGGCTACATTCTCGATGTGGTGCAGGCTTCACGCGGCTCTGACAGGCTGATATTGGGCGCATCGCCGCGGGGCGGGCTGGCGTTGAAGCAGGCCGCAAAGGCTTATGCGCTCACCGAGGGCAGAGATTACGTGCTGCCGGACGACATCAAGCGACTTGCGGTGTCCGTGCTTGCGCACCGGGTGGTTCCGGCGTCGGGGATGGGTGAGCCGGTCCGGCGCCTGCGCCATGCCCGGACGGTGATCGAGGACCTCCTGCAGATAGTTCGCGTGCCGGTCTGATCAACGGGCCATGTCTTTTTTCACACGAATCCTGAGCACTCCCCTTCGAGTTTACAATCGCGCCCTTCGTATAACCCGCGAGGGGTGGTTCTTCACCGCATTAACTTTCGCGGTCGGCGTCGCGGCCATTAACACGGGGAATAATCTCATGTATCTTGTGCTCGCCATGATGCTCGCGGCAATGGTCGTCTCCGGCATTTTAAGCGAGAACGCCTTGAGGAGCATACAGATCGAGAGGCGCATGCCGCCGGAAGCATGGGCCAAGCGGTCATTCCCCGTGCAATATGTCCTCATGAACCCGAAGCGCATCCTGCCGAGCTACTCGCTGCGGGTTCAGGAGAAGGGCGTGCGCTCGGCGGGCGAGGCTTTTGTGTTGAAACTCGCGGCGGGCGAGCGCCGGACAGCGGAGGGCAATTTCATCGCCGAGCGACGCGGGCCGCTAAAATTCACCGAAGCTAGGATATTGACGCAGTTTCCCTTCGGGCTGTTCGAGAAAACCAAGCTCGTGGACATCTCGGACCAACTCATCGTTTTCCCTTCTCCAGTCTATTCGGACGTGGAAGCGAAGGGCAATGTGGAACGGGGCAGCGAAGAGAGCGGTATCAGCAGGGGTGAGGGCGTGAGCCTGTTCGGGCTGCGCGATTACCGCGACGGCGACAACCCGCGCCGAATCCATTGGAAGGTCAGCGCGCGGGCGGGAAAACTGATCCTGAAAGAGACCGAGTCCATGGACCTGCCGATGATCACCGTTGTGCTCGACACCGCCGGCTACCGCCCCGGCAGGGACGATGACGCCCTCGAGGAAGCCGTTTCGATATGCGCAGGCATCGCGGAGGGCTACATCAAAAAGGGATACATGGTGAGATTGATAACCAACGGTGGGGAATTGCCTTACGGCGCCGGACTCGCGCATCTTCGCGCCATCCTGACCGCACTGGCCCTGTTCGAGCCGAAACCCGGCGCCTACGCGACATCGGTCCTCAGGCACGGGGAAGCCCATGTCGTGGTGGAAGGCTGGAAAAACTGAGAAGCGGTCTGGTTTGAGCGCTCTAGCCGGCTTTTGCCAATACGTTTTTGATTTCTATTGTCGCAGGTGGCTTCAGGCCGAGGCTCTCGGTGGCATCAAGTATTTCGATACCGATCAATTGTTCCTCAGGTCCAATATCAAAAGCAATCTCTTCATTCAATCGTAGCGTCCGGCACTCGAAGTTCCCCTCGACGAGTTGTATGTACATGGCATCCACTTCCGGGTCATAGGTAATTTTCATGTTTACTCCTAGAAATAAAAAGCAAATACAGTGACCACCTCAAGAAAATCTTCTTCTTCGGCCACTATTGTGACAATCTTTTTTATCGAATATCTTTTTCCGCCCCATAAATTATCAAACACTTCCGTATATTCATATTGAGTTCGACCCCTTTTTGCGGCGGCCTTTTTGCCCTCTTGTATAGCTCTTTCCACTTCCGAGGCATTAGTTCCTCTCTTGGCCATACTTTCCAAGGAATGTAACGAAAACCTGATCGCCTTCACAACATTTAGAATTTCATATTTAAATAAACCTGTCAATACTTGGGCAATATTGGTGATGAAAAGTCAATCGAAATAATTCATTAATTGCTCCGAAAAAGGCTGTTTCAAAACAAGCGGAATGATCGCCGACGAGTCCCAGAAACTCATCTGCCTTCCCTTCGCTCGTCGAGGAGAGCCTTCAGCAGCAAACCCTCTGGATCATCGAAGCGTGGGCGATCCCAGAAATCGGGGGGAAGTTTTCCTTTGGCCGGCCTGATTCGGCCCGCGCGAACTAGTTCCTTGACCCATTCCTCATGGCTCAAATCTTTCTCAGGCTCGATAGGCATGAGCTTGGCCACCGGCCTGCCATGATTCAATACAACAATCTCCTCCCCGCTCTCCACCCTCCTAAGATATTCACTTAACTTGGCTTTCAATTCCGATATGGCCGCAACTTTCATAGAATAGCTCCCCTCAAAACAATTGAAGTCACCTGATAAAATAGGTTAATATGGTCATATTGGTCATGTCAAGCAATTGGATGGCTAAAAGCTGTAAAAACAAACAAAGCAATCACACAATGTAATATAAGGCGGTTGACATTATACGATAATCTCTTTTAACTTAAAAAGCTAAGGTTTTGCCATGGCTCCACTTTCAGACAAGAAGCTAAGGATAATCAAGCGGCGATATGGGCAGAAGAGCATCGCCGAGATTGCGAAGGAACTCAACCTCAAGGAAAAGGACGTAAGGATCGCCATCAGGTCGCTGGGTCTGGAAACTGCGAAGCAGAAGGGGGGAGCGGCGGGGGCGTTGGAGATTGCCCTGGGTGACCATTCCGACCGGTGGATGCTGGCGGCGGCGATTGTCGTTGTTGTTCTAACCGCCATCTCTTTCGGCGGATCAACCAAAAACCCCATGCTTTTTGACGACCATCACTCGATACTGGATAACAATTACATCCGCGTAAAGGGCTATATGGCGCGGTTTTTCGTAGACCCGAACATGTTTTCGAACGAACCGGAACGGCGCATGTACCGGCCCCTTGTCCTGCTGACCTATGCCCTGAATTACGCCATCAGCGAATACAATCCGGCGTATTGGCATGCCCTCAACCTGCTGTTTCACTCGCTGAACGGTTTCCTGGTGTTTTTGATATTCGACATGCTATTCAAGTCGCGAAGGGTTGCGTTGGTCTTTGCGGCCCTTTTCGTTGTTCATCCTGCCGTTTCGGAGTCTGTGATATATCTTTCCGCCCGCTCGACGCTGATGGCGGGGACTTTTATATTCGGTGTGATTTATTCCTTTTTGAGGCAGGCAAAAGCGGGCGGCGGCTGGAGGTGGGTGGCGATAATGTCTTCATGCTATCTGGCGGGGCTTTTGTGCAAGGAAAACGTGTTCATGCTGACACCTATATTCCTGGTTCTGGAATGGCTCTTTGGCACTCGCCCATCCGATTTCGTATCAACCAATCGCTGGAAAGCGCACGCAAGTATCTGGGGCATATCCATTGTATACCTGTTGTTTCGCAAGTTCGGTTTGAGCCTTCCCACGGCGGTGCTGAGCAGGCCGGAGAGGCCTTTTTATTCGCAAGTCCTTACACAGACGGGGGTCTGGCTCGCTTACCTTTCTAAAATGCTGTGGCCCATCGGTCTGAACACCCAGCCGAGGGTGGAATTTGTAAAGAATTTATGGATACCAGGTCATGGGATAGCCGGCCAGCCGGCGATCTGGCTTTTGATGTGGGCGCCGCTTATCGCGCTGGTGGTGGCTGGTCGGCGCAATAAGTTGATAATGTTGGGTGTGGCGTTTGCCGCGATTATCCTCTTGCCCGAGACACTGACCGCCATGAACCAGGTGTACAACGAACGGCGCATTTATCTTCCCCTGTTCGGCATGATTATTGCCGGAGGCGGCATCTTCGGGGCGGTGACAACGGAAAGGTTCAAGCAATTTATATTTTATTTATTGATCGTGATTGTTGTTTGCATGGTTCCTATAGGACACAAGCGTGTTCTGGCGTGGAGCAGCGAGAAGAAGCTATGGTTCGATTCCATAGCCAAGGCGCCGAACTCCGAGGTCAGTTGGCACGGACTGGGGTACGTTTACGGCCAGGACGGAGAAGCACAGAAGGACAGAACCCGGCGCGTCTTTTACTTTTATAAGGCGCTTTGGGCCTTGAACCATGCGCTGGCGATTGATAACAATTTCCCCCCCTCTTTGCGCCTTGTGGGCGCCCTTCTGCTGACGCTTGAAAAGCCCCGCGAGGCATTGCCTTATCTGGAGCGCGCGGCCCAAAGGGAACCGCTCTCACATAAGGGCTGGTATAACCTGGCCCTTTGCAAGAGCCAGTTGGGGGACATTCAGGGAGCGATCGAGTCATATAAAAAATCCATCTCCATGAACCAGTTTTACGATCAGCCCCACAATAACCTCGGGATCATCTACGCCAGCCAGGGGAAATATGAGGAGGCTCTCAAGGAGGTTCGGGAGGCTATAAGGCTGAATCCGACCAATGCGGATTATCAGAGTAATCTTCAGGAGCTTCAAAGAAACTTGCAAGGGCTGCGATCAAAACCGCCCCCCGGTGAACCCCATGGGCCTGTGATCATTCCCAAAGGGCCGCCTCACTGAAGGCAGAAGAAATGATTATCGGTGTTCCGAAGGAAATAATGCCGGAGGAGGGTCGAGTGGCCTTGATACCGGAGTTGGTGGACAGCCTGTGCTCATCCGGCCACGATGTTCTGGTGGAGGTTGACGCCGGCGCTCAAAGCCATTACCCGGACAGCGATTACGTTTCCGCGGGCGCGACGCTCATTCACACCCCTGAGGAACTATACGACAAGGCGGACCTCATATTTAAGGTTAAAGAGCCGAGATTTAACGGGAAAAGGCGCAAGCATGAGGTTGAAATGATGAAAAGCGGCGCGGCGCTCATCTGTTTTCTGCATCCCGCAGCGCCTCAGAATCATGCGAACGTTGAGAGAATCCGGGCGCGGGGACTGACGAGCTTCACAATGGACTCGATACCGCGCATAGATCGCGCCACATCCATGGACCCCCTCATATCAATGAGCACCGTTACGGGTTACAAGGCCGTAATCATGGCGGCGGACCGCCTTCCACGCTTCGCGCCGCCCGTGCAGACCTCCATCGGGCCGCTTGACCCGGCTACCTTTCTTGTTATAGGCGCGGGAGTGGTGGGCCGGAAGGCCATTATAACGGCCGAAAGACTCGATGCCCGCGTATGGGTCGTTGATACCCGCCCGGCGTCCCGCGAGCTGGCTTTGGAACTGGGCGCGGAGGTCAAGGGGATCGAGATTCCAATGGATGTGGCCGTCGGGGAATACGGCCGGGCGAAATCGCTCCCCGATAACTGGCTCGAGGAGGCCCGCAAATGTCTTGCGCCCCTTATGCCCCGGGTGGACGCCATTATAGCCGCCGCCCTGGTGCCGGGTGAGGAGGCGCCCGTCCTTATCACTGAAAACATGGTCGCTCAGATGAAATCCGGGTCTGTCATAATTGATGTTGCCATTGACCAGGGGGGTAACTGCGAGCTTACCGAGCCGGGGAAGGAGGTCATAAGGCACGGCGTCATCATAAGCGGGTTCCAGAACATCCCGGGGCGTATGCCGCTCCACTCGACATGGCTTTACGCCCATAACATCTATAATTTTTTCAAGAACCTCACGAAAAAGGATCCCAATTCCTTCGACCTGAACGACGAAATAGTGCGACATACCCTGGTGACTTATGAGGGAAAGATCGTTCACGAGGGCGCCATCAAGGCCATCGAGATCGAGTCTAAAAAGGCGCCGGGAAACACGCACAAAGGCCGGAAAAGCCGCAACTAGAACCGGAAGCTGAAAAGCGGCATTTGCTCAACCGGAGCGACCTGATGAACGATTCTAAATTGAGGATTTTCGCTTCTGTCAGGCCCCTCTGGCTTCTCGCGGGCGGGGCGCTTTTATTTGGTCTCTTGTGTTTTTCGGCAGTTTCCAGGAATACGCTGATATTTGACGCCAACCTGGCCCACGTAGCCGATGTGGGCCGCAATTTTTCAAAGGGCAAAGGGTACCTGTCTGACGCCAGAAGCGATTATCTCGCGCCCGGCCTCCACACCCAGGCCCGCCATCCCGAGGATTCGATCCCGCTCGGCCTTCCCACCGTTATGGGACCGATATTTATATTCACTGGCACCAATGCAATTTCTGCGCACTTGCCCGCCGTTCTCTTTTTCCTTTCGCTTGGGCTTGCGACATACTGGGTGGGCAAAAAGCGGTTTGGCCCGGGGGTAGGGCTTGCCGCCGCTTTCCTGCTCTGGATGGACACAAATTCGACATCAACGGCCCTGAACGGGCTTGCGGATACCGGCTTTGCGGTTTTTTTCCTCCTATCCATGCATTTCATGGAATGTTGTTTTAATAAGGAAGCTTCAATAAAAACCGCAGCCTGGGCGGGACTATCAGCGGGGCTGGCCTTTTACATGAAGTTCAATGCGCTCATTCTGCCGCTGGCTCTTGCCGCGATGTTTCTTGTTCGTCTTCCGGCGCCTGAAATGAGGGCGTTCGCGAGTAAGTATTTCTCACGGTTTATCATATTCTATATTGTTTTCCTTGTGATTTTAGCGCCTTGGTTTATTAGAAACATTGCGGATTTCAAGGCGTTGAGCTATCCGAATCTGATTTTCCGCTGTGCCGAAAAAATTTACAATCCCTCGAGTATTGACAATCCCGGCCCCCTGATCCCATTCCAGCAGGTTTATGGTTCACAAGCCTTTTCCTCCACGCGAAAGGCCCTCCGAGCGCGGGGATATTATTGGATGTTCGCGCAGAGGCCCCGGCATGAATTGAAAAATCTCATAATGTTGACGGCTAATTACCGGCTGTTGGCGATCGGGCTGACGGTATTGGGATTGCTTGGCGGGTTCTGGGGTTGGGTTGGGGGGCGCCGTGAATGGGTTTTTTGGAACATTATCGTAGGGTTGAGTTCGCTTCTCTGGCTTTGGATGAAACCTCTTGATCCTGTTGATTTCCAGGTTTTCGCGCCGCTTGCGGCGCTACTGGCCGCCTATTTTCTCATTGAGTTCGGAAAATGGGTCTGGGCCGAGGTGTCCCCCCGCGCCGGGGCTATTTTCGGAGCGCTGATGCTGGTTATGTTCGGGGCTACAGGCTTCTTTTACTGGCGCGGAATATTACTGAAAAAATCAGTTCCTGTTTATACGGAACGACTTGACAATCTGAATCGCTGGATCGGGAAGAACGTAAAGGCGAATGAGGCGGTCGTCACGAGGATGCCCCAGATTGTGGCGTGGGGCGGATCGAGGGCCGCCATAGCCACCCCTGAGGTGGGCTGGAACGCTCTCCTTGAATTGGCAGCCTCTTATGGCGCGCGCTATCTGGTGGTGGAGCAGGGGCCTCAAACTGCGCAGTCGCTGTCGGAAAGCCGTGCGGGGTCTTCTCCACTCAAGGAATGGGAGCCGCTGTTCCGAGGCGAGGAGGCTCTGGGAACGCGCAAGGTATATTCAGATGGTAATTTATTTTATGTTTATAGGTTGCCCGAAGGCGGGGGCGGGGGCGTTGCGCAGTGAAGCCGTCTCCGTGGCGGGTAAGGCCGCAGGTTGTGTTGTGGCTGTTTTTGCTGGTGGTGGCGGTGTGGGGGTATTTTGTTGCGGTACGTGATCCGATATTCAGGAATTTCGACCAGGCCGACATGGCGCTCGCGGCGCGCAACATGATAAGCGGCAAGGGATTCACCACCGACGCAATGTGGTTCTGGATGCGCGACTGGGGTTCGCCGCGTCATCCGGAGGACTCATGGCCGCCCCTTCAAGCCATTCTTGCGGCGGTGAGCTTCCTCGTTCTTGGACCGACCGTCCCCGCGTACCAGGCGGTGGTGATCTGCTTTCTGATAGCGCTTCTCTGGACCACTTATGAAGTGGGCAGGCGTCTTGTCGGGTCGTGGGAGGGGGTGGTGGCCGCGCTGATAGTTTTTTCAAGCCCGCTCCTGATAGGCATGGCTGACTTAGGAACGAACGACGTGGGCGCCGCGTTTCTTTATCTTGCGGCGATGTATCTCATTTACAGGTCGTTCGACGAGAGTGCGGGCGCGCGATGGGTTATTGCGGCGGCGGTGGTAACCGGACTCAGCATAAACCAGAAATTTCAGGGGATATTGTTCGTCATCTCCTTCTGTATGTGGCAATTGTTGAGCCTGAAAAGCAATCCCCGTCGCATTATAAGCAGGTCGCTCCTATTCCTCGCCGTGTTGATCGTCATGGGCCTGCCGCTTGCAATTCGCAACATGCTGGCCTTCGGCCAGCTGGGCTATCCCACCTCCAAGGCGCTGAATTCCCTTGCAAGCGCGTGGGACCCCATGTACCACCGCTGGCGGATGAACATCGTTTTTTACAAGCCCTTCTGGAAACATGAATTGCCCACCTACGTATACATACTGAGGCATCGCGGGGCGCGGTATCTGTTCATGCAGAGGCCGTGGTATGAAATCAAGCGGTTTCTGTTGACCCTCGCATCCTTCGACGTGGTCACCGGGCTGAATTTCCTCTTCGGCCTGCTCGGTGTATTTATCGGCCTCGGGAGATGTCGGCGATGGACAAAATGGAGCGGGATGGTTATTTTATGTTCTCTGTCTTACATTATATTCGGCCACATGGAGTCCCGTTATTTTGTGATTTATATCCCAATAATGGCCATTTTTTCGGCCATGTTCATCCTATGGGCCGCCCGCCGATTTAAAAGCTTGAGCGTCGGCCTTGCCGCGCTTTTCGCGCTGATAGTGATGTCTCTATTTGCGAATTCGGCCCGGCCGTGTTGGAAGGGCGCCGTTGCCTATAGCCCCTCTTTAGACGCCCTCGATCAGAGGGTTCTCGCGATTTGCGATCTTTTGAAGAGGAATCTCAAACCGGGAGAAGGGGTTATAAGCTACCGGGGGGCGGAGATGGCTTTTGCCACCGGGCGATATGGGGCCTGCCCGCCAAACGTTGATCTGGCGGAATTTATCGAGCTTGCGGATCGTTATAAATTGCGGTACATGGTTATCGAGATGGCGAGGCTTTACCTCAGGCTTTTTCGAGTGCCCGGCACGGAATACTGGGTGCAGCGCCAGCTTGCCCCGCTGTATGTTGGAAGAGAGGCTTACGGGTTCAAGCTTGTCTACAGTTACGGTAAGGATTGGTTCGTTTATCGAATACCGCTTCCCGGGGATGTGGACTTGAAGAGTTTGCCCAGGCTGCCGCCCGAGCCGGAAGACTTCACCCGTCTTCTCCTGATGCCCGACCGCGGCGGACCCACTAAACCGCCTCCGCCGCTCGACCTCGGGGGGATGCCCGCGTTTCCGGCTTCCATACCACCGGCCGGGAATTAAGGGGTTTTTCACATTGAGAGGAAAAGCACTGGATCATGACTGAAACCCGAAATATCTCGTTGCCGGGGATACTGCTTGCTGCGCTGCTGGCGGCGGTGAGCGTATGGGGGTATTTCGTGTGTATCAGAGACCCTGTATTCCGCTCATTCGATCAGGCGGACATCGCGCTGGTGGCGAGGAACCTGATTCGCGGGAACGGCTACACCACCGATGCGATCTGGCTGTGGGTGAGCGATTGGGGCGCTCCTCATCATCCGGCAGATATATGGCCGCTCTTGCAGCCGACGCTTACCGCGCTGATTTTCCTTCAAATGGGGGTGGGGGTGTTTGCGCAGAAGCTTGTTTGCGTGTTGCAACTGCTGGCGCTTCTTGGGGTCGTTTACTTTATCGGGAAGCGTATTTTCGGCGCATGGGAGGGGGTTATTGCGGCGGCCCTGGTGCTGGTGAACGACCGGGTACCGCTTCTGCTTGCGATGGGGTTGAACGATATTGGCGCGGCCTTCCTGTATCTTGGGGCGGTTTATGCCCTTTATCGCTCGATGGAAGAAGATTCGGGGCGGAGGCGAACGATTTTTGCGGCGCTGTGGACAGGCTTTGCGATCCTCCAGAAATTTCAGGGCGTGGTGTTTGTATTCGCTTATGCCGCGGGGCAGGCGGCGAGGGTTTACAGGGATCCGCGAAGGGTTTTGCGACAATCCGCGCTGTTTATCTCGATTCTGTTCATTGTGGGGCTGCCCATGATAATCAGGAACATGAAGGCCTTCGGGCGGCCCACTTACCCCACCAGCGCAATTGTCAACGCGCTCGGCAGCTCATGGGACCCCTCGTACATGCGCTGGAGGGCGCTGATGGTACATTACAAGCTGTATTGGAAACATGAAAAGCCCTCGTACTCATACCTGATAAAGCATCGCGGGCCGCTGTATTTTTTCGTCAAGCGGCCCATCAGGGAATTGCAGCGCCTTTTCGATCTCCTGCTTAAAGGTATAATTATTAACAGAATAATCATCGTCTTCGCCATTCTTGGCGCGATAGCTTCGTGGGAAAAGAGGAGGGCGTGGGTCAAATGGAACGGCCTGGTGGTCCTATGCTCGTTCTCGATGGTTCTTTTCCGCAATGTAGAAGCAAGATATTATCTTTTCCTTGTGCCCATGGGCGCCCTTTTCGCCGCCTGTTTCCTTGCCTGGTCTGTTCGGAAACTCCGGGAAAGGGCGCCTATTTTGCCTGTGGTTTTTGTTATTATTTGCGCGGCGATTCTCATCCAGCCGGAAATGGAAGCCTACAGAAGCACCGTCGAGCTTTCAAAGAGCAGGCAAGATGATGACGTCAGATTCCTCAAGATGTGCGCATGGCTCAGAGATCGTCTGAAGCCGGGCGAGGGCGTCATATCCTACGACGCAGCAACTGTGTCATTTTACACGGAGCACCCCGCGGCGTGCGTGCCCAACGTTGACCTTGCCGAGTGGATCGAGCTTGCCGACCGTTATAAATTGAGGTATTTCATAATAGGCAACACAAGCTTTTATCTGGGCCTGTTTTCACAGGCGGGCACGCAGCACTGGGTGTTGCGGCAGATGGCGCCGCTTCTGGTCGGCAAGAACGCCTACGGGTTCAATCTCGAGTATTCCGACGGGAAGGAGCTTTATCTATACCGCATCCCGCGCCCCGGGGAGGTGGACCTCGCCGCCCTGCCGAAATTGCCGCCCGAGCCGCCGGATTTCACCAGGCTGCTTCTCCAGCCGGAGCGCGGCGGTTACTCGGAAAAGCCGCCGCCATTGGCATCACAATAGAGGAATAAATGCCGGAAAAATTGGGTATTTGTGCGGATATTCGCAAGCGATCGCGTTGTTTCGTGGTGGTAAATGTTACGAATGCTTGTCAGGCGGGGATGTTTTTTCTCATAAGGGTTGCGATATGAATGACGGTGGGCCTGAAGCCGTATCCCAGGCAAGCGGCGAGTATCATTGTGACAGGCGCCCAGACGCCGTAGAGTCGCTCGCCGCCGATGAGGATGATCAGCAGGAACGGCATGCCGAAGAAGGCCTCGCGGTGGTCGGACAGCGCCCTGCCGAGGTGGCGATAATTTGTGTCGAAAGACACCATTTGCACGCAGGCGACGCCGACCATGAGGCCCAAAATCGCGGGGTAATTCATGAACAGCACGAGCGAGCAGAGGGTGACGAGGCCGCCGATGGTGCTCGGCACGCCGCGGAAATAATTCGGATCGCTTGACGTCTTGTTGAGGGTGAAGAACAAGAGCCGGCTCCACGTGAAAAGGACGAAAAACGGGCCGAGCACCCAGCCCTCGAGGCCCGGCATGGTCTTCCACAGCGCGAAACCGGGCGCTAGTCCGTAATTTATCGCGTCCGCAATGTCGTCCGAATAAACACCCCATCTTGTCCCGCCCCACCTGCGCGCCGCCGCCCCGTCGAACCCGTCAAACGCCGCGCCAAGCATGAGAAACATGAGGCTTATCTCCAGCCGGCCCCGCGCCGCAAACACCATGCTGAAAACGCCGCAGAGAAGATTCGCGCCAGACAGGCAGTCGGCGATGAACCGCTTCTGGATAACGTTCAGGTTATAAAGCGCCGCAACGGACAAATAAACGATGTTGGCGATCAGCTGGTAGCTGACCGTCTCCGGCACGAAGATTCGCGCGCCGATGCCCTTGTAGACAAACAGCATGGCCAGAAACGTCGCGTAATTGATTCCCGTCCGGAAGCGGTTCTTCGGCGAGCCGCGCCGCATGAGGTATAAAACGAGCAGTAAGAAATCTATCAATATCTTCAGGACGAGAAGGATCGCGGGGAGCGTCCCGATATTGTAATAACAAAGCGCCAGCGTCAGCGGAAAATCCGAGACCCGGTCGAGCGCCCTCCCGAACGACTTCTCCTCACCCTTCGCCCTCGCCACCACCCCAGACAGGTAATCCAGCAGCGCGAACAACAGAAACAGCGCAAACACCAGCCAATGCCTTCCCGTCCCCCCATAAGGCCGGTTGGGCAGGCTTACGTACAATAAAAAAACAATGACGAACTTTATCGAGGAGATCGTTTTAGGATGAGCGGGCAGTGCCTTCGCGAGTCGCTCCTCGAGCGCGGTTACCCTCTGAGGCTTGAAAAATATGTCATTATCTTCACTGTTCATATAATTTCCCCGGCCGGAAAACGGATTTAAGCCGGGGTCAGGAACTGCGGTCGGGGCTTGACAGCTTGTGGATTTCTGTATCGGCTTTTCGCAGGCGCCTGCTGAGTGTCGCCAGGACGGCCCTTGCGATATCGGGGCGGTCGGCCATCATTTCCAGGAAGTCTTCGCGGCTGATTTTCAGCGCGACGACCGGCTCTACGGCGGTTACGGTCGCCGAGCGCGCCTCCTGGTCGAGCAGGGACATTTCGCCGAAGAAATCCTCCTTGGCCAGTTGGACTAGCTCCTTCTTGTCCAGGTGGACGCTGACCCTGCCCTCCACGATTATGTACATTTCCGCGCCGATGTCTCCCGCCTTGAATATCTCCTGCCCGGGGGTGAAGGTTTCGATGACTATTTCTTTTGCGATGCGGGCAAGGTCTTCTCCCGGCACTCCGGCGAAGAGGGGCACTTTTTTCAGGAAAATCACGCGCTCCAGGTTTGTCAGCATGACGCATTCCTCCTTCGGCATGGTCTCGAGGCATTTTTTCTGTTCGGTGGCGTACTTCACAAAAGAATGGAGACGGGGGCTGTTCCTCTCATTCGCTATCTTCTCGATCGCTCCGATGTCGTGGCCCGATCGGATAACGATCGCTATCAGCTCTCCGGTGACAAGATCGTCCGGAATATCCGCGAGGGAAGCGATCTCGTCGCTGGTGAATTTCGCGCCCACTCGCTCCCGCGCCCGAACGATCACCGCGGTAAGGTAGTAATACCCGCCGCCCACAAGGCTCTTCATGGTCTCCTCGGGCGATTCCCTGCTCTCGGGGAACCGGCCGGGCAGCGTGCCCGCCACTTGTGCGCGGTTCCCGGAATCCATTAGCGGCACGATCCACTCCCGCTCCTCTGTGGGCAGCATGTTGTCGAGCGTTTCGAGGGCCGACGCGCGGAGCGCCTGGTTGCCGGACTCAAGATTGTAACGTATCCTACCTATTTCGTTTGGCCCGTAGAGGAAGCGGAGCAGGGAAAACACCCGCCTGCCGCTCCAGTAAAGGGATCTCTCGAGGGCTTCGGCGAGGAGCATGTCGCCGGCGAGCGGCTTCAGGTTTTTCCAGCGCTGAAACCACCGCGCCGCCGTAACGCCCTCCGCGGAAAGAAGCCCCCTGACCCGCCCGTGATCGATGGACAGGGACCATTTTTCCTGCAGTCTCTCGCCGTGATGAAGTATCGGGACGCGCAGCCGCTCGTCGGACGTGCCCGCATGCTCCCACAGCGCGGAAACGGCTTCGGGCCGGTTTATCTTGCGGATCAGCCGCGGTATGCGCTCGCGGGTGTCCAATGGGAACTTCTCGTCAACCAGAGTAAGACTGAGCTTATCCAGCGCCCGGCCGCCGAAGTTCTCGATGGCCTCGATCACCAGAGGGCGCAAAGACGGGTCGCCAAGCGCGGCGATCAGGTCGTCGAGCAGGCGCGAGTTCCGCAGCAGTCCCGCAGACCGCACCGCCTCCCTGCGCACGTCGAGAGAGGAGTCCTTGAGCAGCCGCTTCACCGGGCGATAGAACTCCTGGACTCCGGCCCGGCCCAGGATTCTCGCGGCCCTTACGCGCGCCGCCTCATCTCCCTCCAGAAGCCTGCGCAGGAACTCGCCCGCCGCCAGCACGCCATCCAATTCGGCGTGACATATAAGCGCGGCGCAGGCCGCGTCCGCCTCGACGGTGTTCGGGGACTTCAAGAAAGGCGCCAGATCATCAATAGAGTCTTCCTCGAGGGCCGAGGCCAGCGCCCAGACGGCGGCGGCGCGGATTTGAACATCCGGGTCGCCCAGATAAGGCTTCACCATGGCGGCGTCGGCGCCGATTTCGGCAAGCTTCATCAGGGCGGCGCTGGAGCGAGCCGGATTCCGCACAAGCTCCTCCAATACCTTCCTCGCCTCGGATGGATCGAGTTTCTCAAGCTCGCCCAACGCAAACTCGAACAGATAATCGTTATCGGAACGGGCCGCGTTCGCCAGCTCGTTTATGACCTCGGGTGTGGCGGTGATGCTTATATCGCCCGGCTCGATATGCCTGTTGGCGAGCGAATTGAGCAGCGCTTTTACATAATGGCCGCGCAGTGTGAAGAGCACCACGACCCAGGCCGCGACAATCGGCAGTGTGATATATGACAATTTAACCGGCCCCAATTTCATGGCCAGGAAAATCAGCACGATGCCGCCGAGGCCGTACGATATGGGCTTTATCGCCCCTTCCATCGCGGCCTTTATGCGCGCCTTCTGGCCCGCCGGGAACGGGTAGTAAAGCAGGTTAAGCGATGCGTCGTTGATCGTGAACTGAAAAGCGTTGTCGCTGAGCTTCAGGGACGACGCGGCGAGCAGTGCGCCGCCGGAAAGGATAAGCCATATCCCGCTGAACCCCATCAGCAAGGGCATGACAAGGAGGCCGAAAATGACACCGAACCTGGCCAGGAGCCGGGAGGACACGAAGAAGTGAAAGAAAAAAGCCGCCGTACCCACAGCCATGTAGAAAAGCGCGAAGAAGGCGGCAAGCTTCTCGCCCGTGTAATGTTGACGCGCGATGATCTTGAACTGGTAATCGCCAATGGTGGCTGCGATGTATGTGGCGGCTATCATTACTACTATAAGTAGCACATACTTCGACTTCCATATCGAGGCCGGCGGAGCTGCGGACTTTTCCGGCATCGAAGATATAACCCTGGCCACGAGGGCGGGCTTAATATAACGCTTGCCTATTCTCGTGACAAGGAACGAGATAATAACGAGCACCATGGCGTTCGTGAGGAGCAGCGCCGGCGTGCCGATGGCGCCAACCAGAGCGCTTACCGCAAAACCGCAGAAAACGATGCCGATCATCCGGCTGCTTCCTATGACCCCGAACAGCCGCTTAGCTTCCCTCGGGTCGTGAAGGTCGTTTGCGAGAGTCCAGAACTGGACAATGAGAAAGTTGCTGGTGACTTCCACCCAGATGAACAGAATGGGGTAAATCGGGACCCAGTGCCGCACTACAAAGAGCCACGACAACACGTAAGTCAACGCCAGGAAAAGCGAGAATGAGGCGTTGAAAATGTCGCGGCGGAAGCGGTCGTTTAAAAGCGAATATATCGGGACTATGGTGGCGGAGGCCGCTCCGTACCCGACCCACATGTACGGCAGCCATTTCTGGGGGGACGGATAATTATTCAGAAACAGGGTGTCCCGCGCCGTCCGCCCGGCGGTAAACACCACACTTGCAAAAAAAAGATAAAGGAAAAGCAGGCCGGTGCGGCCAGATTCCTCGCGCCTTATCTGGAGGGCGTCCAGAATGCCCCTCATCCTCGATTGCGTCTCTATTGCCATGTTCTGGTATATCCTGTAAGTATTGCTGGCGGCATAAATTATCCCCCGGCCGCCGTTTGCGATATGAGATTACGATGTTTTTTTATTTTCGTCCAATAGGATCAACTGCCGAGACATTTTTGCTGTGGTTAAGTTTTTGGATTTGATCGAGATTTATCTGCTATTTGCTGAGTTGAGGATACCTCTTGAAAAAAATCGGCGAGTACTTGCACTGGTCATACTATTTAGTAGTTATTTATTAGAGAAAGAGGCAACCGAGATCGGAACTGAGAGCAGGGGCGTCTCATTTACAGGGGCGAATGGATGGTGTCGCCTTTTCAACTTTCCACTTGAAATTTATAATAAAAGCTGCTAAACTTTAGTAAAGTATTGCTTAATATCGCTTAACTTAGCTAAAATCGCGCCCAAGGAATAAATAAAAAATTTTGCGAAAGTGAGTAAAAACGGAGTCCATCGGGAGATGTCTAAACAAAAGGTTTGCTAATAATAAAACTAAGGAAGGATGAATGTAATGAAGGAAGTTTTAATTGAGCATCTGATGGCCTGGTGGCAGTTTTTCAGGGATGGTGGGCCGGTGATGTGGCCGATTTTTGTCTGCTCTGTGGCCGCGCTGGCTATTGTTTTCGAGCGATTTTGGATGCTCAGGCGCAAGAACGTGATCGTGGACAGCGTGATAAGGGAGTCGGCGTCGCTGCTCAGAAGCGGCAAGGTTGAGGAATCCCGGGCCGTTCTGGAGGCGAGCAACACCAGCCTTGCGCGCATCCTGATCGCCGGGATGGCCAAGATCGGCCATTCGCGCGCCGATATAAAAGAGGCCATGGAGAACGAGGGGAGCAAGGAGAATTTCCGCCTGAACGAGTTCGTCAACATGCTGGGGAATATCGCCACCCTCGGCCCGCTATTGGGGTTTCTGGGAACGGTCATGGGCATGATAATCGTCTTCAGAAACATCGCCCAGATAGGGGCGGGGGAGGCCGGGCGAGTTGCGGGCGGCATTGGAGTGGCGCTGATCTGCACGGCAAGCGGATTGACAGTGGGCATACCGGCCTTCATCGCTTACCGCTATTTTCTTGCGCGCATAGAGAACCTCATGGTTGAAATGGAGGCTAACTCGAACGAATTCCTCGACCTGATTGACGCGGTCTCGACGCGGAAGGAGGCGACCCCATGAGGTTCGCGCGCAAATATACGCAAGGGACAGCCGGCGAGATTCCCCTTACCGCGCTTATGGACATAATGTTCAACCTGGTCCTTTTCTTCGTGGTGACAACCACCTTCAAGTCCGGCGGGGGCATTCCCGTGAAATTGCCCGCCGCCACCTCAAGAATGCCGGAAGAATCGGCCCAGCACACCGTGATCTCAATCAGCCAGAACGGGAACATCTATCTCGGCGACGCCCTTGTTGACGAGAAATCCCTCGAGAGCCGGCTCGCCGAGGTCGCCAGGAAGACGCCTCAAATACTCGTGGTCGTGCGGGCCGATAAGAGTGTCCTTCATGGCAGGGTGGTTAGCGTCATGGACGTGGTGCGGCGCGCCGGGCTGATGCGCATCGCAATAGCCACTGTGGAGGAACGAAAGCCTTGATTTATTGCCGATTCTGGATTGCGGATTTCGGATTTTTTTCTGGCGTTAATCTTCCAATCCAAAATCCAAAATCATTTTAGGTTTACGGTAGAAATCCCAAGGTGAAGGCAGGGAAAAATCATGTCGCTTAAGGAAAAAACGTATCCGATCGTGGAAAAATCGCTCATGCTGGGCGTGGCGCTGCTTACGCTCACTCTCGTTGCCCTCGGCATCTTCGGCAACAACGGCTTCCTCACTTACAACCAGCTGAACCGCCACTACCGCGATATGGAAAAACGAGTCGAGCGGCTGAAACAGGAAAACCAGAGGCTCACCGATGAAACAAATGCCCTGCGAAACGATCCGCAGATGATCGAGGGGGTCGCTCGCAAGGAACTGGGCATGGTCAAGCCTGACGAGGTGCTCTTTCAGGTGAGAACGGGGGGCAAAAAATGAAGGATGATAAGGGCGGGTCGCCACGGCTGCTTGCGATACTGGATGCGGCACAGGCCCTTGCGGCGATTCCGGCGGCGGTTTTTCTTGTATGGGGCCGCTACGTCGTGAAGGCGCAGGACATGAAAATGGGGGCGCTCGCCGCCCTGGCCGCCCTGCTCCTTCTCGCGGTGGCTGGCCTGGTGAAGTATTTCCTTGTGGCGGGGAGGAGCGTTTTTGCGGGGCTTTCTCTTGCCCTCGCATGGGTGGTGATTGCCCGCGCGGCAATAGACCTCGCAGGCGGCGCCGCCTCTCCGATCTATCCGCTCTCTTATCTCTTCGCCGCGCTCCTCGGGGCGTATGCGAGGCCGCCCTTTGCGGTCTTCGCGCTGCTGTTATTCATCGGGCTGGAGGGGGGCGAAACATACTACCTCGACCCGTCTCAGGCGCCGTGGGAAGCCGCGGCGCACGCGGCCATCCTGATCGCCGCGGCGGGGGTGGTGGGGGCCTTCTTCCGCCTCGAGAAAAAGCGCTCGCGCTCCCTCGAAGAGTCCCTTGCGGTTTACCAGCGCAGCCGTGACACCTTCAACCAGCGCGCCCCGGGGGACGAGTTCAAATCCATCCGCGAGGAGGGCCGGCGCGAGCAGCTGCGCGAGAGCATCGTGAGTCTCCAGGACGCCCTCCACGGGGTACTGAACGACCTCCAGGAAATCCTCCGCGCTCACACTGTAATATTGTTCACATTGGATGATGCGACCCGCGAACTGAGGTTCCGCGACGCCGTGTCGGAAAGCGAGAGCATAAACCGAGCCGCCGCCATCGGAGAGGGGGAAGGCATTCTGGGATGGGTGTTCCGCGAAAAGGAGGCCCTGAGGCTCACCGATTTCGCTCATCCGCCCGAAAACCTCGTATATTACCGCCGGGACGAAAAAATCAGGTCCATCGTGGCCGTGCCGGTCCTCCGCGAGTCCTCGAACGATGTCGAGGGGATGCTGGTGGTGGACAGCCTGAAGGAGGCGTATTTCGGCCTCGAGGACGAGAAAATCTGCTGGCTGGGCGCGCGGCAGGCGATGAAGGAGATCGAGACGGCGGAGAGGAGGCAGCGGGAGCTGAGCGAGGCCAAGGTCAGCCACGCGTTGTACAAGGTCTCCGAAATACTCAATGTGAGCCTTTATCTTGACCAGGTGCTCGACGCCACCATGGATTGCGTCGGGAAAATCGTCGAGCCGGACTTCGTGGCGCTGGCGCTATACGTCGAAGAGACGGGCCTGTCAACGATCGAGAGGGCCACGGGAGAGGACGCGCTCCGCATGCAGGGCAAGTCATTTTCCCCCGACGAGTGTCTTGTGGGATGGGTTACAACTCCCGAGCGGTACCTGTTCTACCCGGATTTCCGAAGCCGCCGCATCCAGAAACCGACGTTCGGGAAGGAAATCCCCTCCCCGCGAAACGTGGGGACGTTCTTCTGTTACCCGCTGGTGAGCGGCTCGGATTTCCTCGGATCGCTCACGCTGACATTTGCCGACGAGCACGCCCTGCCCGATTACGAGCGAAACGCCGTCATGACGCTCGCCCGCATGGCCGCCACGAGCATATCGAACGCAAACCTGCACGAGCGGGTCGCCAAAATGGCCACCACCGACGGCCTCACCGGGCTGAACAACCACCGATACTTCCAGGAGCGCCTTGCCGAGCGGGTCGAGGAGGCGCGCAGACACCCGACAAAGCACTCTCTTATCCTCATTGACATAGATCACTTCAAGCAGGTAAACGACACCCACGGCCATCCCGTCGGGGACGAGGTGCTCAGGGGTCTCGCAAAACTGCTCAGGGAAAGCGTGCGCAACGTGGACCTCGCCGCGCGATACGGCGGGGAAGAATTTGTGCTCCTGCTCACAAACACAGACCGAAAGGGCGCAATGCTCCTCGCCGAGCGCGTTCGCAAGGAAGCGAAAAAGCTCAAATTCGACGGCGAGGACGGAACCTTCGCCATCACCATCAGCCTCGGCGTCGCCACCTTCCCCGACGACGCCCGCTCGAAGGAAGCGGTCATCGAGCGCGCCGACCGGGCGCTGTACCGGGCCAAGGAGCAGGGCCGTGACCAGGTCGTCGCCTACGCCGACATCCGAGACGACGAATCCACAGGCCCAAGGCTCAAGGCTTTAGGCGTTTAGTAAAAATGGTGGGCAGACTCCGCTTCACTCCGCTAGTCCACCCTACACATCTGTATGCTAACGTAGGTTGTTAATACACCTAATGCCTACAAAGTCATACTAATGACAATGTAATATATGGGTATAAATTTAAAATTCTACTCTGAAGACTGGGAGCGTATCGGGAGGGATTGGGCGGCGTGGTGGGCAGGCGAGATTGATCGCCCGATGGTCATGATCGAAACCTATGACCTGATGTTAAGCGCAGGGCCAGAGGCGTACAGCGAGGAGTTTTTTCTGGGTCGGCCCGTCGCGGAATTGCTCGATCACTATCAGGCAAAGCTGGAGGGCAATCGTTATCGCGGGGACGCATGGCCCAAGTTCGTCCCTTATTTCGGGCCGGGCCTTGTGGCCGCATTCCTCGGCTCGAGGGTCAGGCCGATGCCGAATGAGAGGACAGTGTGGTTCGAGGCGGCGGAGCGGGTTGGCATCGAGGACTTGCATTTCGAGTATGATCCCGGCAACGTGTGGTGGAAGCGCGTGCAGGACATTACGCGGGGCGCGGTCGAGAGGTGGGGGGATCGCGTCTCGGTGGGGCACACCGACCTGGGCGGCGTTCTCGACATTCTGGCGTCGTTCAGGACGATGCAGAATCTCCTCTGCGATTTAATCGAATCCCCTGAAGAAGTGATGAGGTTGTCCGGAGAAATAACCCGGCTGTGGCTCCGGTATTACGATGAATTGCACGCGATTATACAGGGCGCGGGCCGGGGGACGGCCAATTGGGGGGCGATATGGTCGCCGGGAAGAACTTACATGCACCAGTGCGATTTCGCGTATGGAATTTCGCCCAGGATGTTCGAGAATTTCGTGGCGCCGGACCTCGATGCCTGCTTCAAGCGAATGGATCACGCCTTTTACCACCTCGATGGGAAGGGCCAGATACCGCACGTGGATATTCTGCTCGCCATGGAGAACCTGCGCGGCATCCAGTGGATCGCCGGCGCGGGCCAGCCTCTCACCGAGGAATGGATGCCGCTCCTCAAACGCATCCGGGACGGCGGTAAACTGTGCCAGGTCTATGTGACCCAAGGGGGCGCCCGCAAAATCGCCCGCGAGCTGGGCGGCAAGGGATTCGCCTTCTACGTCATCCTCTGGCCGCCGATGTCGGATACCGAGGTCGAGGATTTTCTCAAAGAAATGGCGACCGAATATTAAATTCAAGTTGAGGGGCTGTTCCCTCATTCATTCACTTCCCTGATTCATCTATAATACTTGCCATTTACTCTTTCCCTAAGGGGCTTGACAAACGTTTTATAAAAGGCGAACATGAATGAGCATTCATTCATTCGCTCGCCAGCGGGAGGCGAAAACTCGTGAGCAAATACGTTGAAGAGCATATACACTTGTCTACGACCGGCATCCGGATGGAGATTTTATCAATTGGTAAAGGCACGTTGATGGTGTGTCTTCACGGGTTTCCCGAGATGGCGAGGTCATGGCGGCGGCAGATGGATTATTTTGGGTCGCGCGGGTATCTTGTGGCGGCGCCTAACATGCGCGGGTACGGCGCAACGGAGAGGCCGCGCAAAGGCTACGACCTGGACACCCTTGCGGACGACATCTCCGGTGTCATCAGGCATTACAAAAGGAAAAGCGCCATTATCGTGGGGCACGACTGGGGCGGGGTGGTGGCGTGGCATCTGGCGTACCGCGCGCCGGAGCGGGTGGACGCATTGATCATTATGAACGCGCCGCATCCAGTGCGATTCGAGGAGGTGTTGCGGACGAGCCGCCGCCAGCGTATAAGAAGTCTCTATATGATGGCGTTTCAGGCGCCGGAGCTGCCCGAGATTTTCCTCGGGCTAAACGGCGCAAAACCCGTTGCCGAGGTAATCCGCCGCTCCGCGGTGCGGAAAGGGGCGTTTACTGACGATGACCTCCGGGAATATTCGCGCCACATGTCCCGAAAAGGCGCGCTGCGGGCCGGGATCGAATATTACCGCGAGGCGCGTAGAGGCGCCTTCAGGTTGCGAAAATTCTATCGCGGCAAGAAAATAACCTCGCCGACTCTGGTGATCTGGGCGCAGCAGGATCGTTTTCTCGGCCCTGAGCTTGCCGAAGGGCTGGAACCGTTCATGGACGCGCCGCTCGAGGTCGTCCCAATCGAAAACTGCGGCCACTGGGTACAGCAGGAGGCCGCCGATGAAGTAAATGAAGTCATGGAAAAATTCTTAAACAAATACAACGGGCAAGCGGCTTAAAACCCCTTGTCTACCCATTCAAGAGAAAGGAGTGGAATCATGAAGGAATGCGTATTTATTGACGGAGTAAGAACCCCCAACGGCCGCGCTCACGCGGAAAAGGGATGGTTCAGGAATGTTCGGCCCGATGTGTTGTTAGGCAAGACATACGAGGCCCTGTTCAAGAGGAACCCCAAGGTTAAGCCGGAGGATATTGAGGCGGCCTTCGTGGGGACGGCCAACCAGACCGGCATGTGCAACGACATCGCCCGCCTCGGCTGGCTGGCCTGCGGGTTACCCGAAAGCGTCCCCACCAACGGCGTGAACCAGCAATGCCCGTCGGGAATGGCCTGTATCGAGCATTGTGCGCGCGCAATCATGGCGGAAGAGGGCGACACCTATATCGCGGCGGGCGTCGAGGATATGCAGCATATCCCGATGGGCGCCAATATAGATTTCCCCCCAAGACTTCTGCAACGTTACTCCCTCGGCGATATCCCCATGGGCCCAACCGCCGAAAAGGTCGCTAAAATGTACAACATCTCCCGCCCGGACATGGAAGAAATGGCCTACTGGTCCTGCATGCGCGCCAAAGAGGCCCGGGACACCGGAAAATTCAAGGATGAAATAGTCCCCATCGAGGGCGAGGATGACCTCGGGAAACCGTTCCTGGTCGAGCACGATCAGTGGATTCGCGACAAGGTCTCGAAGGAACAGATGGCGACCATGAAGCCCGCCTTCAAACCAGACGGCGTGCTGACCGCCGCCCTTTCATCGCCTCTCACCACCGGCGCCTGCTCGGCTTTGCTCATGAGCCGCGATAAAGCCGATAAGCTCGGGCTATCCTACCACATGAAATACAAAGCAGGCGTCATGGTCGGGTGCGATCCCACGATCATGGGCATGGGGCCTGTTTTTGCGGTCAATAAGCTTCTCAAACGCGTCGGGATGAAGGTGAGCGACATTGACGTGTGGGAGATCAACGAGGCTTTTGCGAGCCAGTCTCTTGCATGCCTGCGCGAGCTTGGCATCGAGCAGAACGCGCCCTTCAAAAAGACCAACCTGTGGGGAGGCGCGCTAGCGCTCGGCCATCCCCTGGGCGAGTCCGGCTGCCGACTCCCAATCACCCTGAACAACATCATGAAGAAGGAAAAACCCGACGCTAAATACGCCATCGCCACCCTGTGCGGCGGTTTCGGCCAGGGCAACGCAACCCTCTGGGAGCGCGTGAAATAGCGCTTAAAATATAAAGGAGATTCCATTGACACGCTAAATTCTCATACACAGCGCGTCAGGGGTAATCCTGTGATTTGTTGTGGCGCCGCTCCCCGACTTGTCGGGGGTCAAGCGGCGCCACAGCCATAAATATAAGGTTGCCCGTGGCAACATTCTTGGCCCCGCATTTCCAGCTATCCTTCATAATTTTCAGATCGGCAAGCAGGATCATTATAATGTGTTATCATCTGTATTTAAGGCTTATAACAGCGATGAAAAATACTACAACCAAATTGCGATTCCGGATTTGCGATTCTCACTATCCAGATCAAGCAAGTCTAAAATTACAGAAACCTCTTTACCTTCTTATGCTGGCGATTATTTGCGTTAGCTGTGCCCATCAACCTGCTCCTGCAGGGCCGACGGGGGCATGTGCGCAGATTCTGGAGCAGTTGAGGAGCCGCCGGATTGCGATGAATTCGATGGAGGCGGATGTGAAATTCAGTTTTCCGCCCGGCACATTTATCACCGCATCCCTCGAGGGCCATGCGGCATACGAGCTGGCGAATGACAATCCCAGACTGAGACTGGCCGCTGTGGGGCCATTGGGGGCTATTTCGCTTGATATTCTGGTCGAGAAGAGCGATTTTTGGGTGAGATTGCCGGGACATGTGGATCCGCTCAACCAGAAAGACCTGTGCGCTATCTACGGCGACGGCACTCTTATTCGCACCCCATCTGTCCTGGCTAAGCGCCCGGGGTTGTTTTTCGGCGGTATACCGGACGGCGTCGGGGAGGGCTGGTCATTTATAGAGGATGGGGACGGTATGTGGCTTCTGCCGCCCGACGAGAAGGAAACCCGTTATCTCGTGGAGGGAAACCCTGCCGTTATAAAAAAAGCCTTTCTTCACGAAAAGGGAATCGGAGCGCTTGTCGTGGAACTTGACCAGTGGGCAAACAGCCCAAGCGGGCCAATACCTACCCGGATAAACACAAAATTTGACGGGAGGGTGCTTTTTAATCTCAAGGTTCGTAACTTTTCGTTCGGGTCCACCCTGCCCGACAGTGTGTTTATCATGAAGAGGGGGAAGCGGCCAGATGGGCCGTAAGTGCTTGATTTGTAAGGGTTTTATTTTTATTCGCTTTTAGATGCCGGAGGGGCTTGACAAAGTCGTTTTTGCTTGTTATACTAACTGATTAAAATCAATGCCGGGATGCCTGTTTACCCTTATTAATGGGAGCAGGGAATGCTGAGGTATTAAACCAAAGAACCTCAATAGGCGCCCGGGATGATGTCCCCTGGTGGGCTCCAGGTTTTAAGGGAATTCTCTAATGGCCGGGGCCCATAACTGCAATTAGGGGAAAAATCCGGGAAAACCTGCTCGCTAAAAGCAAAGGAGGTGGGAATACAGGAATTATTCGGTATGGAAACGCCCGGGAAAAGCAAAGGAACAATCCTTCTCAAGAGAGAAATGCATTGCTATCCCAGGCCTGATTATCTTGGCAACAACCCAACTAACCTGAAACAAACTAAAACGAAGGAAAACGAAAGTTAAGGAGGAAGCTGAAATGAGTAAAAAGCTTGTAATCGTCACCCTGTTAGCTGTACTCGCGATCGGTGTATCAGTAGCACAGGCCACAGTATCGAGGTTAGATACATTGGGCCAGAACACCGGCCTCGTGTACATCCAGGACGACACCAACATTTTCACTAACCCTGCCGCTCTGGCTAATTATCCCAACTGCCTGATATTCCACATGGCTGGAGTCAGCGGCGATGATAAGTATGCGGCGGGCGGCGTATCCCTGGCGCTTGGCAAAATGCTCACCCTCGGCATCATCGTAGGTCGTAACCCGGGTTTTGAGGAATATGGCCTGCTTGGCAGCCTAATTGGGACCGCGCTTTCATCGGCGCCGGGCACACTTGGGACTAGCGCCTCGACGGCAATGATGGCGCCGATATCGTTCACCAACCCATGGGGCGCTTATAGTTACACCAACACAGTCGGCGGCATTGCGGGTTATCCCAACGGCGCCATGAATTGGGTGAACCCCATTGACCTGATACTGGCCGCGAAGGTGGGCAACTTGAAGTTAGGCTTAAGCTGGTATTATGCGGGGGGCAAGCAGGAGGACACTCAGGAAAACGACGTCGCAAGTTATTCCGACGAGTTGACGGGTCGTCTCCAGGCATGGAAATTCGGCGTTGCAACCACTATGGGCAATATGTCTCCCGAGCTGTGGTTCCAATATGCTCCTTTCTCCGTAAAGAGCAAATTCGAGGAAGCAAGTGGCCCCTTGACCGAAGAAACCCGCTATCTTAAGGCCCACAGATTCAACATCGGATTCCGTGTTCCTTACAAAATGAACGAAAAAATCACACTCGTGCCAGCCTTCGAGTACAGCAACGTGGGCGGAAACATTAAGTTTGACGCTACCCCGGATTTCAACCCGACAAGTGTCGCCGGTCTTACGGAAGGGGACCTCTCCGACAAATATACCGGAAACGCCATCAATGTCGGCGTCGGCATCAACTATCAGATTGAGAAGCTTCTTGTCGCCAGCAGCATCGGTTTGCAGTGGGCCTCGGCGAAAGAAACCCTGTCGGTAAACGGTCTGGACGGCGATGTTAACTGGCAAAGCAAGTGGTTCGCTATCCCCGTCGTCGGCTTGGGCCTTGAATATCAAGCCACTAAAGTCCTGGTATTCCGCGGCGGCCTTTCCACCACCACCCTCTATGGCAAGGCCACTGGCTCTTATAACGCCTCCGTGGCTGGCGCTGCCAACTCCAAAGACGAAGTAAAAGTCTCCCAGCAAAACACCACCGCCTCCGTCGGCCTTGGTTTCTTGTTCGGCAACCTCGTCATTGATGTGACCGCCGGCAACATGATCCTCGCCAATGAGCCTGGCAACGACGGCCATGGCAATAATAGCCTATTCTCTGCGTTGGACTTCAAATACAAGTTCTAATTTGCAAACAACCGATCGCAGGGGCGAGGTTTCAACCCGGCCCCTGCAAGTCTGAAAACGCCAGTGGGTAGTGTAAATCAATCAGTCTGAAAAAGGGTCGCCTGCAAAGGCGACCTTTTTTTATCATCATTATTTGTATCCGCAATGCAGCGGATTGCGCCTTGTCCTCATTTGGTATATGCCGCGGCTCGGCTGGTCAAGCCGCGTCACGGGCAGGCTGAATTATTGACAGAGCAATAAGATTATGAAGTTTCTGCGATTTCTAATAATTATGGGCTGCGTGGTGGGAACCTGCGCTTCCGCCGCTGCGATTGATAATCGGGTTCGGTTCGAGGCGGACCTCGGCGGAGGATGGTACAACAAGGAGGGCGACATCCATTCGAACTATGCCGGGGCAATCGGCGCTTCTTTCCAGGCCTCCGAGCCGCTTTCTTTTGAAACCCGAATTCTCTACCAGCCCATTGACTCGGATCAGTATTTCTTTGTGCTTCCGGGAGTTCGCTATCGGTTTACGAACGCCGATTTTTTCATGACCCCGTCACTGGATTTTCATGGAGGAATTTTAATTCCCAGCGGCCATAAACGGGATGTGGACGGGCTGGTGGGGATGGGAGGAATGCTGCTTTACCGCACCCGATGGGGAGTTGAATTTGGGCCGGAAGTATCGGCCAATTCCGTCTTCGAAGGCCCTCACGTCGCTTTGTGGGTCAACTACATGGGGGTGGTGAGATTCAATTTTTAATCTTGACGGAACAAGGAGTAGAGCTGCCTTGTCTTAAAAGTCGTGCGAAAAATGAAAAGTAAAAGGAGGTTCAAATGCGCCGTTTGCTTTCAATGATTGCGGTCTTGTCAATGGGGGTGATGCTCTTTCCAACGGGGGAGGCGAAGGCGATTGATTTGACACACTCGTTTGTGATTGGCGCAGACGCCGGTTTTGACGTTGACCCGGA